>Ga0315289_10002896_pt1 | contig 26183 bp, 42 predicted proteins | sample YL17G11_40_MG_FD_203452 | JGI IMG/M metagenome (GOLD analysis project Ga0315289, IMG submission 203452) | Sediment microbial communities from Yellowstone Lake, YNP, Wyoming, USA - YL17G11_40 | ecosystem: Environmental > Aquatic > Freshwater > Lake > Sediment | place: USA: Wyoming | collected...
GCATTATTCATACTGCGCAGATGACTGCTTACACCGAGGCAGGAATGCCTCAGATAGAAATTGAGACAGCAATTGACTACGAAGTGGTCTTGATACAACGCAAGGTGAGAAATGAGTAACTTAGACAGATGGACGTTAGTTTTTGCGTTCGTTGTGGTGTTTGCTGCTTTGGCAGTAGCAGCATTAGCGAAATAGTAGGGGGAGTAAGGAGCAATTTGGAAAATGGGGCAGCAAGTAGACGTAGAAAAAGACACGAAAAAGGCAGTTTGGACACATACTCAGTTAGGATGGGACTATCTAATGTCTCACCAAGATACAATGTACTCGCGCGGTCAGTTCTACAGATACCATGAAGGAGTCTGGGAACCAATTCACGACTTGCTCATTGCGCGCGAACTTTGGCGCTTGCTCAAAACAAAAGAAGTCTCGAAGGATGGTCATCCTGGCATACGTCCCACCCGAGACATGAAAAACTCAGTCTGGGACTATGTAAGGGGTGAGCAATTCGTGCCAGAGGACAGCCTGGATGCGAATGAGAATCTAGTCAACCTCAAAAACGGCATTTACAACTTGGAAACGCAGGAGCTTATGCCACACGATCCACACCAGTACCTCACTACTCAGCTACCGTTTGCCTACGATTCACAAGCGCAAGCAGTGACGTGGCAGATGTACCTCATGTCTACACTGGTCAAACCTCGCTCAGTGGACTTTGACCAGGAACTTGCAGAATTTGTCCAGGAAGCGGTAGGTTATTCGCTCACTACCTCAGTTTGTCATCACTGTACTTTTTGGTGCTACGGGGAAGGGGCAAATGGCAAAGGCATTTTGTTCCACGTTTTGGAACAGTTGGGAGGGACCGCTTGCATGTCTCTCAACATTGGCCTATTCAAACGCGAACTGTATCAACTGGCAGACCTCGCAGGCAAGCGAATTGCTCTATGCTCGGAAGCTGGCGCAACTCAAAACCTCGTAGAAGACGCCTACGTTAAAATGCTTGTCTCGGGTGACACAATGAACGTGAGGCAGATTCGCAAGGACCCCTTCTTACTCAAGCCGATGGTCAAGTTATGGTGGGCCATGAACGAGTTACCACCGGTAGCAGACACCTCCGAGGGTTTCTGGCGCCGGGTTATGGTCATCCCGTTCAACCGTCAATTCGCCACAAACGAGCGTATTTTGGATCTGAAGGAACGCCTCGATGCTGAGTTGCCCGGCATTTTTAACTGGGCCATGCAAGGTCTAAAACGCCTGCGAGATAGAGGTAGGTTTGTGCTGCCAGCACAGGTTACTAAGTCTACTCAGGAATACCGCCAGGATGCTAATCCCGTAGCACTATTTATCGCTGATGAATGCTACACGGGTAAAGGTTTGAGTGGACAATCATCAGCACTTTACAGCACCTATAAAGACTGGTGCTTTGATAATAACTACAAGCCTCACTCCTCACGGAATTTCAAGCATGAAATGGAACGTCTGGGATACCACTACAAGCCAGAGCCAGCATACCGCACCTTCACAGGTGTTACACTAAAGGATCCACCAGAGAAGAAGAAAGACAAGTCTTAGGTATGACAGATTGAGGGTAAAAGTATGGCAGATATGTCACTTTGGAACAGGAACTACAATGCCTTTTGTGCGCCAATTGCGGAGTTTGTAGCATCGTGGCTACTTGCATACAAGCCGTATAATTTGACCACCCAAAGTGACATATCTGCCATAAAAGTGACATACTCAAAACCACCATATATGGTGGTTGGGGCTACACGAAACGCCATATATAGGGGTATATGTCACATATTGCAGATATTGCAGATATTTTATAGATAGTTCTGGAGACTACTGTTTGCATTCTGTATTGTGCTGAGTGTATATCTACGGGGCTATAGGAAAAGTGGTGACATATCTGCAATAGTGCCATAGGTTGCAGAGTATAGAATAGAAGCAAAAAGGAGCAACAGAAATGGAAAAGACAAGAGCGACAACGATTCAGCAGAAGTTGGGATTTATGGACGATGACCTAAAGACACCTAAGCATGACGAGATCATGCTATGGGCAAGTAGCCACGCGCTTGAGATTGTGACTGCCATTGTAGATAACCGGTGGACAGACAGGGGCATAGAATGGCTCAATGAAGATTTGCGGAAGCATGGCGAGCCTACTATTGCACTGGCAGACTTACCACCCAGAAAACCGCTTGAGATAGCAAGCGTGGTCTGGGAACATCCTATCATGTCCAAGCAATATGTGATAGGCTTCATTGACTTAGCAATTTGGTATATTGAGGACGGGTTAAGTTTAGACTGCCAAGTCTATACTTGGGAGATTCACCATCACAAGCGCGAATACCCTCTTTGCATAGAAGTCAAGTCTTCTATCTCGGCAGCAAGCGAGTTAATCCGCCAGATTCAGTTATACCGACAGTACCAGAGAGGTACTTATGTAGTGGTCTCACCCGATGCTCGCTATGCTGATGTTCTCAAGTCACAGGGGATAGAGTTTTACCACTACCAGGTGGATGCGTATGAGGAGGCCATGAGATGACAGAGTTTTATTGCCCCTGCTGCGGAGAGTGGTCGCAAGTCAGCTTAGACTTTGTGGTAAGTCCAGGCGAATACAGCGTGACGTGTCCTGAGTGCAAAACGCGCTGGACTGTCAAGGTTGACTTCTACGAAGATGAGGAAGGGGAAGAAGATGAACATCTGGCCTAGAGTCGCTCGGCTATTCGCGTGGTCTTTTGAGAGACATCAGCGACAGAGGCACAATGCAGACTATGAGGCATGTCCTAACGGGGTATGTCGGGCGGGATGGTGGCTGGAGAGGTGGCTTTGGTATGGTGGTGAGGATGACTAGCCTAGATACTGCATTGCAGTGGCGCGCGCTTGGAATAGCCACTATTCCTATCTTGGCAGGTAGCAAGAGGCCAGCTTTGGACTGGGAACGCTGGCAACATGAACTGCCTTCAGAAGCCAAGTTGAGAGCATGGTTTTCAGTTGGCTATAACTTGGCAGTTATCACAGGCTGGCGCAATCTTGTAGTAGTGGACTTTGACAGCCTAGAGCGCCTTGAGATATGGCTTGCTTCTCCTCAAGGCCAGCAAACAGACACCTACAAGGTCAGAACACGCAAAGGCTGGCATTACTACTTTTACGTAGACGAACCTACCAATTGCGGCGCGGCCTTGTGGAACTTCTGCCTAGAGTGCCAAAAATGGACATTGCACAGGATGGTGCCTATTAAGATGCTGGAATGCCTAAAGTGCCAGACGCAAAGCGAACCAGGGCGAGAACAGCGGGTTGACATCAAGGGCATTGGCGGCCAGGCAATAACGCCTCCGAGCATCCATCCTAGTGGACACAAGTACACTGGCGTGGGAGATCCCGCACAGATCGCGCGGGTGAGTAGCATTAAAGAGGTTTTGCCAGAATACGAACCGCCCGCCTTGATTGCTCACGTATCGAGGCCAGCCGACCCGTATGATATGGCAATGCGCCAAGATTGCGGTATCTCGGTAGCAGACATCAAGGCTACTGTGCGATGGGAAGACGTGTTGAACGTAAATGGTACAGCACGCCGAGGTGTAACGATGGTCAATTGCCCGTTCCACCAGGATGACCATGCCTCGATGGCGCTTTATTCTGATAAACATGCCCACTGCTTCGGATGTAATTGGCATGGAGACATCCTGGACGCATTCGCGGGCTTGCACAATTTGACGATACAGGAAGCAATGAGGGAGATGAGAAAATGAGTACCAACTTAGACCGACCGACGCAAGGCTCTACTACCGATGCAACACGGCATGATGTAGTGCCACAAACCTGTCCGACCTGTCACGGCCTGGGGCGGGTATATGACCCGTCGTGCGAACGCTGGCGGTCGTGCCACACCTGTGGCGGCATGGGATTTGTGAGCGTGAGGAAAGGCCAATGACAGTTTTCGCGGGTGTGTGCACAGTGACAAGTTGCCCGTTCAATCTTGGCAACGGGCGTGTGGCCTGTGATTGGCTGCGTAACGGGTGTGGTCGGTGTCATCACCCTATTTTTAAGGAAGCATGGGCGCTTGCTCACGAACTGGCAGAAGCGCAAGAACCTGCGGCACGGCCGTTAAGTCTGACCGGTCGGGCGGCGGCGGCCAGCACGCCAATGGATGCGGCAAGGGCACGACAAATGATTCTGGAATTAGAGGTGACAAATGTTTGACTTGAACATAATCAAAGTATTACTGGCGAGTGGATTGCAGGCTGTGACCGACCCTGAAAACCAGCCCCATCAATGGACGGATGATCCTGATGGATTGGAGGAGGCAATGGGTCTATTTGCCCTGCTGGCCGAGGTCGAGAGCCTACGCACGGAACTAGCCGTTGCCCGCCAGACTGGCAACGACGCTTGTGATATTTTGTTGGAGCGCCATGCCGAGGAGGAGCGGCGGTTGCGGGCCGCACTGCCAGACGCGAACCTGCTGGTGATATGCGGCACGGCCCTGGGAACTATGGCGGGACTTTATTATGAAGGTGCGCTCAGAGATACGTTCGTGGCGCAGGCACAGGCCCTCCTCAATGCCTCCGCCCGCATTCGGGAGGTACAGGAGGTGCGCGGTGAGTAAACGTCAGCGGGTAATCAGTAGTTGGTCGGCCGTGCATACGAGCCTATTCAATCGTTGGCGTGACCGTCGGGTATGGGAATTGCGGCTTGAGTGCGGGCATACTGTGTGGCGTTATCGGTCGCGGTTTCCTAAACCACCCAAGAGTGTAGTTTGCAATCGGTGTGGAGTAGTGCGAAGTGGAGGGGAGGCGCGCGGTGAGTGACTTGGACGAACTGACCGACGAAGATGTGTGGGCCTTGCCCGTGACCACAGAGACATTCTACCGAAAGGCACACCTGATTGATGAGATGAATGAGTATCTTGTGCGCAAGATACGGCGTCTCCGTCGGCGCCTGGAACGGCAATCACGCAAGCTGCGCAAGGTCATGGAGGAGATGGAGGCGCGCAGTGAATGACACTTTACTGCTCCTCCTCTTTGGTGGTTGTCTTGGCACCATCGCGGCAAACATCATGGTTATGCTGCTTGTCTTCTGGCGCTTGAGCAAACAGCTGCCTCGTATCCGGCGAGTAATTCATATTCCTTGCAAGATAGAAGACTTTGACAAAGTAGTGGAAACGTGGACGGCAGGACCGTGGAAGTATTGCCGTTGCGCGGAGCAAGCACCAGGCATAGTACAAATATGGTTTCAGGAGCAATGACTTGACAAGCGTGTTTTTTTGTGGTACAATTTATTACTAGGTAGTATTACAGGACAAAGAGAGGAGATAACAAAATGGTTGACTTAGACGCAATTAGGGCGCGGTTACAGGCCGCAACGTCGGGGCCATGGAGAGTAGAACCAGATAGCCGACCAGACATTTTCACGGTCTACACTGTTGATGAAACTGGGGGATATTTTGGCGAAGGAGAGATCGTAAAGAATACCCGGCGGTGTAGGAGTAGTGTCTCAGAACAGTTGCACATTGCCGAGTTCGCCAAGTACGCCAGCGCCATGGAGGACGCTGAGTTCATTGCCCATGCACCAGAGGACATTGCCGTCTTGCTGGCCGAAGTGGAGCGCCTCCAGGCTGAATTTGCCTCTGAACGCGAGGCACGGCTAATCACGAGGGGGGAACGCGACTTGCTGCAGCAGGGTAACAGCACGCTACTGGCTGAGGTGGAGCGGTTGCGGGCGGAACTGTGGATAGCACGGAAGGGGAAATAGACTTGAATCTTACAGCAGTAGACATCGGTTACAATACATGCAAGGCGCTTGCTGCAAACGGGCAAGTTGGCTTTTTCCCGTCTGTTGTAGGTACGCCAACGCGGGAAACTTTCTCGATTGAGCAAGCCAAGAAAGCCAAGATGGTTGTTGCTTTGCCAGATAGCACATCATGGCCAGTGGGAGAAACTGCGCTCAAACAGTCTGCTTACACAACGGGCCGGCGTGATGCAGGATGGGTACTTGAACCATCTTGGCGCGTTTTGTTCTATGCTGCATTGTCAGAGTTGCATAAAGCCTCGATTGCCACAAAAGTGGTCACGGGCCTTCCCCTTGAGGATTACAAAGCCTGGGCTGACAAATTGCGCAAGTCACTTATCGGGGAACACACTTTCAAACGCAATGGGGGGAACTGGCAAACTATCAAGGTAGAAGATGCTTTTATTATCACACAACCCTATGGCTCTCTACTTGACCAGGCCATGACCGATACTGGTAAAATCCTCAGTAATGCCTTTTCTACTGGTATGGTTGGCGTGGTAGATATTGGCGGAAACACGCTTAACCTGCTAGTGGCTCATGAACTTGAGGAGATCGGCCAATGGACACATGGCGACGGCCTGGGATTGCTCAAGGCACTTGATGCTATCGCCCGTGACATCCATGCGCAGTGTCCAGGGATCCAACCGAAAGCGCCCGAAGTTGCGCAATGGCTGGCGGTAGGTACATTCCCGTATCAAGGCCACTTAGTAGGTATTGCCTCGATTGCTCAGCCTCATCTTGACCCTCTTGTTACGATGATACTTAACCGACTTTCGGAAGTGTGGCAAGAACCTGGCCGTTTTAGCGCCACACTTCTGACTGGTGGCGGTTCACTTGCTCTAGGCAGAGCACTCAAAGCCAAGATGGATGGAATTTACCCAGAGGTGACCATAGCCAAAGATGCACAATTTGCCAATGTAAGAGGATACCTAAAACTTGCACGCGATATGTGGGGGTAAGTGAATGAGTACAATAGAACGCTTTCGTCGTGCAAGGGCAAAAGGACGCGCGGCATATTATGCTTGTACGCCTCGATCTGAGAACCCCTATCGCGCGGCTGAAACGCGCTGCTGGTGGGAGATGGCCTGGGATGAGGCAGAGCGTGAAGTGATGAAACAACACAGGCAAACCTTGGCAGAATTTCGTCAAGGGCAGCAATAAGTATCTAAGAGTATTATGGGGATAGAGTAGATGCGCTACACGTTCAAGGCACGAAACTACCTTGAATTTATGCCAGTGATAGCTACAGACCGAGGAGCAGGCAGATTGCACTACTGTCCTATCTGTGGCAAAAAGGTATGGTCTGCCTGGGGCCATGCCGACAAACATTGGCAGAAACATGGGAGCGAAGACAATGCCAACCGTGCGCATATCCATCAGCCTTGATGCTGTGAGGGATGCTGAGTTATTGCAGTGGCTCTCTAAACAGCACAATGTATCAGGGGTTATCCGAGAGGCAGTTGAGTTATACCGAAAACGCGCAAGCACTATCGAGGCTAGGTTGACAGCGACAGATGAGAAGTTAGATAGTTTGCTTGCCTTGATGCGCAATTTGAAAGTGGTAGAAACGCCAGAAGAAAAGCCACAAGCAGAAGGTGACGAACCAACACAGGCGCGACATGGCTTGGAAGCAATGAAAAAGAAGTTCGGAGGGCAGTAAACTAGGCTTGGCATCCATGATTACAGTTCTCGGCAAATTGAGTGATACCCAGAGATATATTGGCCTAGATGGGTACAACGTGCTACCCTTCACGCCAGACTGGACACCAGACAAAAACCGCGAATGGCTTGATGCAGCACTGGCGCGGGGTGACCAGTTTTTGCTTGTTAGCCAAGATTGGTCTGGGCAGTTTGCCGAAGAATTGAAGTATTTAATGGAACGTAAATTTGGAGGGGGCTAGAGTAGGGGGAGCAAATGAGAGGGGAGCGGTTAGATATGCTGAGAGCGCAAAAGCTGACAGAGTGGGTACAGGTCATAGCGATCAATGCTGCCAGCGGCATGTTAACTGGTAAGTCAATCACTGTGGCCCGTTGGGAACGGTTGCAAGGCCCACGTGTTGGAGGTATCCGGCTGCTGGTCGGTGGTCTGGAGACCGGGCGCTTGCTTAGAGCGCTGGTTCGTGACAACCTAGCAGTAGTGCGCATGCTTTGCCCCTGGGAATTCCAGGGGGACCCTCAAGCATATTTAGATAATCGGTGGATTCGCATTGAGGCGGGTTGGTCTAAGGATCTGTCAGAGTCTATCATCCCTCTGTCAGGCCTTAACCTGCGACCTCTACACGCTAATCAGTGGGTAGTGGGCAAGTCTGAGCGCGGGGGTACTGTCAAAGCCGAACTGCGCGACGATACGCCACACTGGCTGACGGCGGGTATGAGCGGCGCTGGTAAGTCTATCGCTATTCAGAACGCAGTCTTGCAGTTGACCGCCTATGCTGGCAATGAGACAATTCTGATTGATGGGAAGTATGGCGAAAGTCTGCGGGCGCTTGACCGACTGCCTGGCGTTGTGGCCCCGGTGGCAGTGACAGTTGGCGAGGCCCGACGGGCGCTGGCCTGGGCAGTAGCGCAAATGCGTGAGCGATACGAACGGCTGGCGCAAGGGGAAGCGTCTACCCATCGGCTGCTTGTCGTATACGATGAGTTTCAGGAAGGGGCACAAGACGATCTTGTGGTAGATCTCTTGCGGCGGCTGGCGGCACAAGGCAGAAGCGCGGGCGTTAGTTTGCTCCTGTCTACCCAGCATCCCACGGTTGACAGTTTCGGTGATCCTAGCACGCGGCGCAACCTGGGGGGCAAGTTGGCCTTGCGGGTGACTGATTCTGAAGCGTCTAAGGTGGCGGTAGGCAGTAATGAACCACGGGCAGACAAACTCCTGTTTGCAGGTGACACTTACGTAGTCACTCCTGGTAAGACGGCCTATAGGGTGCAAGGCGCTTTTGTGGACAAGGACGATATTGAGGAAGCATTGGACAAGGCAAACGGGCGCGCCGGGCAGTGGCGTTTCAGTCAGTGGCCTGAGGTGGATTGCTCAGACGTTGGGCAAGACCTACCGACGGCTGGCAGCAGTAGCCGATCATGGCACTACACGGGCGAGGAGTTAGGTGTATCAGTGGCGGCTGCTATAGAAAACGAAGGGCGGCCACTACTTACAAAGCGGTTGGAGCAAGCTGGCATGGGGCGGCCAGGTAGCGTCAAGGCATCTCGGCTGTTGGAACTAGGGCGCGGCGCGTTCGCATGGCTGGCCGAAAACGGTTACTCGCTTTGTGCTGAGCGGGCGCTGGCGACGGTGTAGACCTGCCTGCCTGCCTATGATACACACTCTCTATGCCCGTTTTCCTTGGATGTGAAGGGAAAAACCCGCAGGGAGTGACAGGGAACTAGGCAGGCAGGCAGCAAGAAACGATCTGGAGGTGTTAGGATGACAAAGCAAGAGACGAAAGGCACGATGTTGGGGCAACGGGTGGGGTTGCTGGTCGGGTTGGCTGTTGTCGGCCTGGCGTTACTGGCCGGCGTCAGTTATGGCCTGTGGTGCGCGTTCCTAGAGATCCCACACGGGGCATTGGCAGCGGTGGCACTGGGAGCGGTAGTGCTGTTGCCTGTGGCGCTGGCGGTCGGTTGGAAGTTGGGACATCTGGAGGCGCGCGGCGTGCTGGCCGGGTTGGGACTGGGCGTCAACTCAGTTCTAGGCGCGGCAAGCAGTGTGGCCGACGTGAGGGTAAATACAGTTCGCACAGTGAGGGAGATGCAAGGCCCAACAATACCACAGGCTGTGTTACCCCGACTAATTGACGTAACTCCACACCGCCAAGATGAGGAGGTTATTGTATGATTTACTTCATTCAGTCCGACCCGCCACAACTGCCAGAGGTACGACTGCCTGAGATTATTGAGATTAGGCCGCGGCTGGCGCAAGGGCGAGAGGTTATTGACTTATGAGCAAAGTCTACCTTCTTGGGGTTGCGTTCCTGCTCCTGGCGCTGGCGCTGGTGACTGGGTGCAGTGTGGACACACGCGGCGAGGGTGTGCACGTTGGGGACCCTGTACGCGAGGTGAGGGCAGAAGCGACGGCGGTGGCGGTGGACATTGCCAAGGGCAACGCGGACATGGACCTCCAGGTACGGCAAGCCGACCTGGAGAACGAGATTGCGTCGCACGACGTGGCGCTACAAGCAACCGTCACGGCTTATACTACGCAGATGCAGACGCAACTCATTGTTGCAACGGTAGAGGCGGGCGCGCAAGCGGACGCGATCCGGGCACGAGGACAAGCAGAAGCGTCCACCATCCTGGCGCGCGGGCAAGCGGACGTCCAGACCGAGTTAGCGCGGGCTGACGCGAGTGTACAGACCTCGCACACGCTGGCAACGGCGGGCGCGGTTGCCATTCCACTGCTGGCTGTAGGGGCGGCGGTGGCGTTCGTGATCCTGGCCTGGGGGCATAGTACAGCGACGGTCAAGCACGCGATGCTGACGGCTGGTTACGTGACCATCGGTGTGGAAAGGCCAACCTTGCTACCACCTCCACTGGTGGTGCACAACGGGTACCTGATAGACACCAGGAGCGGGGAGCGCGCGGCATTGAAAGACCCGGCGGGCGTTGACCGCATGAGGTTGGGCGCTATGGCACACACCACAGAAACGGCGCTGGTAGCACGGGCACAAGTGGCAATCGCGCGGGCAGTCAAGGACCCCAAGGCGGGCGATGCGCTGATGGCGTCAGTGAATGCCCTACCGACGATGTGTGACGCGGGCGATGTACCGCCAATGATTGAGGCGGGTGGTAACGGGAAAGGGGGCACAAAATGCCAGAGCTGACAATCTCAGATGACCTCTTACTAGAGGTATGCTTAGAAGGTGAAACGCCACTTTTGCGCTTGCACGACAAAAGCCTAAAGCAAGATGGCGATTGTCTGACGGGCATTTTAATCTGGCCCAACGAGATACGGGCACTAATTGAGGCGCTTTCAGAGGCAGCGGGCATCTTGGCAGAGGGGGTAAGTTAGCAAGGCGGGCAGAAGGGCAGAAGGAAAGGGGCATGACCGACAAGTTAACACGGGTAGAAATGGCTTTCCGCTTAGGCTGGTGGCTGCATGATGAAGCTGTACCACTAGACCAAGTGGTACAGAAGATGTATAACCTAAGCCAGGATGAGTATGACTGCCTAGATTCACAAGTGCGCGCAGAGTACCGCCGCAGAGCCAGGCACTTGCTACAACAAGGCAGCCGAGTACTGCCAATCATCGAGGAAGACGGAACCTGGCAGGCAATCGAGGCAACCCCACCCCGTTTGTAGTTTCCCGCTTGGAATACAACACAATTCACGCATACTTTTCTAGGCGCGTTTTGTGAGCGAATAACAAGACCAAAACAGGCCAGTTTTACACGGCTGCGGGTAAAGGTATTGACACGTCATTAGAAATGCGGTATAATCATATCAGAATCAGGAATGGAAAAGGGCAAGGCAATGAACGCACTACAGGCAGAACAGAAACGAAACCAGATGATCAAGACTCAGAGCAGGTGCCCAGTCTGCGATAGAGAAATATCGCGCGGTGTTAGCCTGGTATTGCGAGATTGGACACATTGCGGATAGAGTCGAGGACATCCGCACAGTTACCCGCGCAGATCCTCGCAAGATAGTTGCGAGATTGGTAGCGGCGGGGTTGTGGAACAAGAGCCGGGTCTGAGAAACCCGGCACAGCGACAGAGCGGCGGCGGGTGAGAGAAGCCGCAAGAGGAGATGAGGAGATGTGGCTTTTTTACTGCTACGATGGAAAGGTCTTGGCAACGTCTAGCGAGTATCAGGTGAGCTACATTGAGGAAACCTACAACGTGCAAACAACCACCTACACAGATGATGTAGAGTACGCGCTAGAGACGTGTGACTGTGTAATCGAATGAAAATGCACGGGTGGCGTGCAGCGAACACGCTGATTAGAATCTCAAGTCGGATAGCACACCCTGGAAACCGCGAACGGCGAGAAGCTACCGCTAAGTGGCGGCCACTGGCCCCCGGGACGGGCCTCACCCGAAGTAGCTAAGGGCAAGGGGTTGTCTGACAATTCCGACAAAGTAGGTTAAATTCCTACCCCGTGCACTGTCTCAGTTTTGGAAGCGCGGCCTAATCACCGCAGTTCGTGGGGCGCGGCACGGCGACAACGCGCACAAGGAGACAAGAAATGGCTACCTACGAAGTGGTCTGGGGTTCTAGTGGCGATCCAGAGTCCGAAGGTGTCTATTCAGGTGGGCGTCAGGTCGTGAGCGCAGGACAGGTTCGGCGCTTGACTGGCCTGAACATGGTTCAACTTGCGCAACACTATGGCGACCAAGAGAAACTGCGCAGGTTGGTAGCGCGGGCACGGCACGCGGCAGAGGCCGCGAATCGCGCGGATCGGCGCAGATAGCGCAGTCTGTGGTTCTTGCGTCCGAGATGCGGACGCGGAAGAGGATACGTTCGATCCTGAGGGAACGGAGGCAAAATGATCAAGCGAATTGGCGATAAAGTCTACGTAGTGCGAGATACGAAAAAGTATCTCGTGAACCATCCCACGAACGGGGATGGTCAGATTCCTGGGCGTCAATTAGCCCAGATCGCGCAGGGAGACTACGGTGACCTCGTGAGAGAAATCTATGAGGCACAAGAACAGGTGGCAGCGCCCCACCGCTTCGCATGGAGAGGCATTATCAATAGCCTCGGTGACTTCAGCGAGGTGCTACCACCTACAAACCCCACCCCCCTGTAATTCGATCCGCAGGGGCGGCCACCCGCCCCGCAGGATACGGGGAGGTTGAAAAGATGACAGGTCAAAAAGGTCGTTCAGGTGGTGCGCGGGAAGGCGCTGGCCGGCCTGCTGAGGCTTTGCGAATTGGCAGGCGCTTTACCATCAAGGCTGGTGAGACCGTCTTAGTACATGAGTTCTGCCAAGATGGTATCGAGGCTGGCAAGTTGGCGGTTGTGCGCCTCGAAGGACGCGGGCGGAATCGGCAAATTGTCCTCTTGTATGAGGATGGGTCGGGTATAAGGATAGGGCTTTATTCGTGAGGCGAGAAATGAAAGTCTTTGGGAGGAAGGACATGCGGTATAGTTACTGTCAGAATTGTGGCACTAGGGGGCAATTGATCGCCCACGAGTGGGACAAGGAATATAAATGTCCCAAGTGTCATATCACTTGGGTGAGCCTCTGCGGCTGCGCAAAGTGCACGGCCAAGGACATGGCCTTTCAGGCCGACCAGGATCGGCGCGCCCAGCAGGCCGAGGCGGATGGCTCTGCGGAGGCTGAGCGGCGGCGGATCCGCACACTCGTGCGGGCCAAGCTGGCCCCGATTTCCCTCGATTGAAGATGGCGAGTGCCACTGGCCAGAGGGCGGCGACTGAGGACCACGAAACGACTATACGAGGGCTGCGGCTCTAACGCAGAGGAGAGATATGTACAAGCGCGCCAGGGAAAGCCTGGCGATACCCCACCCCTAAAAAGGTGGGGTTTTTCTTTCCCCTTTTCAATTCCTAGAAATTGCATGGTATGTAAAATTCTGCCATAGGTCCGTGCTATAATTACAATAGGCACGGACGGAGGCAGACCGTGTTTTCAGTCGTGTATGAGGCCCACCGTTCGTGGTGGGCCTTTTTTCGTTTCTAACTCACATATAGGAGATAAAAAATGGACAAGTTACTAGCACTTCTCAAATCGCGTAAGTTCTGGGCGGCCGTTGTCGGTTTGGTGTTCCTGTTTGTAGGGACGCGCGCAGGCGTGGATCTGGAAACCCTGATCGGGGCAGTCGTGGTCATCGTGGGCTACATCCTGGGCACTGCGCTGGAGGATGGCTTGCGCGCTCGCAGTAGGTAGAATGCCAGCTAGTATCGCAACACAGACATTTGACCTTGTGCGCCAGGTGCTTGACGCTCTGCAAGAGACTAACAAGCAATTAGTCATCCTAAACGGGCGCACGAGGCACCTGGAGGAACGCGAGGAAGCACACTCAGCGCATCTAGGCAACCTTGATGAGCAAGTCACCCAATTGCGCGAGAGGATGGCCGCCGCTGGTGTCAAGGATGAAGTGCACGATAAAGAGCTAGGCTGGACACGTGAGCGCATAGTCAAGTTAATCGAGCGTGTGGCACTGGTGGTTGGCATTCTGGCAATCTTGGCAAAAGACTACGCGCCACAGGTTGTGGGACTTCTAAAGTAGGCGGGCAAGGGGCAGAACAACAGGAACTATGGACGATAGCGACCGTGACATGCTTGCGCTTGCTTTGCACAGTATTGAGGAAGCCGCCGAGATTGTAAGGCGCGTTCTTAATGACGTGCCACCAGACACCTGGGCCTTTCCCGTTGGATCTGAAAAGTTCCCCGTTGGGGCTGACGATTATTGGTACTGCGCACAGTTCCATACGTATGTAAAAAATGTCGGCGGCCACACAGGAATTGACTTGAATGGGGATAGACCAAACTGGGGCAATGTAGACTTGGGCGAACCAGGCTTTGCTATTACGGCTGGCATAGTGCACGAAGTGGGATACTCTCAAAGTTGGGGCTGTAATGTCGTGCTGTTAGTCCAGCACGAGGAGAACCCGCTTTGGGTGCGATATGCTCACCTGGATCGGGCCACTGTCACTCTCAAGGCTGGTGATCCAGTCCGAGCGGGTGATAAACTGGGCGGAATTGGACCTCATCCGAACGGTGCGCACTTGCACTTTGACATGGCCTTAGATGCTTTTGGTTGGCCTTACTACCGTACCTCTTGGGTGCCATGGGTAGACCCTGTACCGATTTTGGAAGCGCATCTTGACCCGCTGATGGTCAAGGCAATGCTGGCAAAGAAGAAATGAGGCGCATCCTTATCATTTTGACTTTTCTTGCCTTGATGATACTTCCCGTTAGTCAACCAGCATTGAGGCAGCAAACGGCACTTTACAAATACTACTTCCCCATCGCAACCTACACTGCCAACCCGAAGCGCGGCGTGGGGCTGACATATCCGTACTGTGAAGACATCCAGGCAATGGGCGCATCCTGGCAATACAACTGGTCCTTTGCGCCAGTGAATTGTACAGGCGAGGATGTGCCGATGGTGTGGGGAGTGCCACAGATGGAACTACTGAGGCAGGAAAGGCAGATCGGCGGCGACTCATCTTGGCTGATGGGATTCAACGAGCCAGACCTGCCCGACCAGGCGCGGATGACGCCAGAGGAAGCGGCGGCGGCTTGGCATTGGTTGGAGGCGCAATATCCCACCCGCCTGCTGGTATCGCCGGTACCGAGCCATCTACACCTTGAGTGGCTACCGCAATTCCGAGCCGCCTACGTCGTGGCATACGGCCGCCCGCCGAGACTGGACGCCCTGGCGATGCACTGCTACTACCCGACCGCCGAGGAGTGCATCACCCTGGCACAGCGGTTCGTTGGATGGGCCGACGAGTGGGATGTGACCGGCGGCGTGTGGGTGACTGAGTTTTCTTTCCCTGCTTGTATAGTGGGCAGCCAAGAGCAAGCGTTGCAGGAAGCAAGAGAATTTATAGCCTGGATGGACTTAGAACCGGCGATAGCAAGATATGCTTGGTTCTCCTCCAGGCAGCAGGGGAATGAGTGGTGGTCATTCAGGTGGGCAGAATGCAGAACGCCACTATTTGACTTTGAAACTGGCGCTTTAACCGTGTGGGGGCAGATGTACAGTGGACAGTAAAGAAGAATTGTGGGAAGAAATCAAAACGCTTACTACTCAAGCAGCGCGTATCAAGGCAAAGCGCGATGTTGATTGGTACTTGCGCGCTATTGAGTTTGTGCGCAAAGCAGAGGAAGGTTTACTTGCGGGATTGGCAGAAGCGGTCACATCTTGGCGTATTGCCAATGGCCTTGATGAAAGTGGCAAAAGTGGTGAAAGATGAACCTCGCAGTGGGCCGACTGCGAAGGCGCATCTCCTCCTGAGTCGGGGCGTGGGAATCCTCGGTGGGGCTTTCCTCCTTTCCCCCACTGCCCACGCCCCCTTTTTTGCTAGGGTGAGCAATGGCTAGTCAAGAAACTGCAATCCAAATCAATCGCCTGCAAGAGTTGGTCAAGAATTTCACAGTTGACCAACTTCGTTACCTAGCAGTGCGGCCTTTCGTGCGCTTCAATAAGGAAGCAGCAGAGGCTATCGGGATAGCAGAGGAAACGGTTTGCAGGTGGGAAAACAAGGCCGATGTTGATGAAGCAGTACGGCTGATGGTAGCAGATGGCATTATCTTGGCAGCCGAGATCGTGCGGCGCTATGTGCCACAGGCAGCACAAGAACTTGTGACTGAGTTGAGTGACACAGAAGTGAGCATGCGACATAAGGCGGCCAAAGAGGTCCTTGACCGAGGCGGATTGCCAGCCAAACAGCAGATGGACGTGACAAGCGCGGGCAAGCCACTTTTCAACCTAGAAGAATGGAAGCAAGCACGTCAAGACCGACTTGCAAAGGCGCAAGATATTGAGTGAAACTAGAAACGCTCAAGGCTCAATTTGCAGCAGAGTTTATAGACTTACCGAAAGCGGCGCAGGTTGACGGCATAACTTGGGAGCCGTTTCAACTCTCGTTCCTTAATAACCAAACACGGTTTGGCATAGACGTAAAGGCGCGGCAGATTGCCTGGAGTTTCACGGCGGCGCTTGACGCGGTGGTTGATGGCATTGTCAACCCCGGCACTCCCCACATTTTTGTGTCCATTAACTTAGATGAAGCAAAAGAGAAAATCCGCTATGTCAAGGCCATTATTGAGGCGATAGATGAACCGGTGAGGCCAACACCTATGCGGGATAGCATCACCGAGGTTGAACTTGACAATGGCTCGCGGTATATCTCCCATCCCTGTCGGCCTCCTCGCGGCAAGGCACGGGCACGTATCTACCTTGACGAAATGGCCCACTACCGTGAGGGACTTGACCGCGAGATTTACACGGGTGCATTGCCAGCTACGGTCAAGGGCGATGGCTATATCCGCATTGGCTCAAGTCCACTAGGCGCATCGGGGCTGTTCTGGGAGATCGTCACAGAATCGTTACACAAGTATCCAGGCTATGAGGGTTGGCGGCGCTTTGTCCCCTGGTGGCATGTCAAGGCGTTATGCCGAGATGTGCAAATGGCGCGCAAGATTGCGCCAGAGATGGCGACCGCTGAGCGTGTTACGGCATTCGGCACTGAGGCACTTAGGCAAATCTTTGAGAACATGTTTCTTGAGGATTTTCAGCAAGAGTATGAATGTGCCTGGGTTGACGAAGCAGTAGCCTGGATTACGTGGGAGGTCATCAAGGCAAACCAAGATCCCAACTTGTTTTGGTGGCATGCGCGGAGTGTAGACGAAGCGCGGCAAATGCTGCCAGAAGTGCAAGCAGCAGTCAGGACAGAACAAATCGAGGGAGTGCTTGTTGGGGGCCTAGACGTAGGCAGGCAGAAAGACTTAACTGAGTTCATGGCACTAGGCCGTGCTACAACTGGACAACTGCCAGTGCGCTTTTCCATCAGCCTAGACCGTGTGAGGTATGACGATCAGGAGCAATGCTTTTTTGACATCATTAGTGCGCTGCCATTTACCGCCGTGCTGATTGACCAAAATGGCATTGGCGCACAGTTGGCCGAGAACCTAGAAGCGAGAACAGGCAAGGCACACGGAATTGACTTCACAAGTGAAAGCAAAGAATTGCTGGCAGTAGAAGCACGTATCCAGGCAGAACGGGGCAATACGCCTCTGCCATTGGATCGCGACTTGGCTTACCAAATTCACAGCATCAAGAAGACGGTCACGCCAGCAAAGTTCAACAGGTTTGACACTGAGCGCAACGAAAAGCACCATGCTGACAAGTTCTGGGCGTGGGCATTGGCAATTTATGCCGCGCAAAGCAAAGGCTGGCACGGCTGGTGGACTGGCCGCACTGATGATGAGAAGAAAGTGTTTGTTGACTCAGCAGGTGAGAAGCATAGACCAGAACCTATGCCAGCACTTAAGCACAGGATTACAGTTGTGAGGCAAAGTAGGGAAGATGAATAAGTGTATCATCCGCACGATGGCAAAGCGTATCGTGCAAAATGTCCTTGGTACTGTCTTTATCATCGTGTGCTTTCTTGGCATCTTGGCAATACCAGTTGCGCTCATCAAGGCAGCCATTATGCTGTTGGGTGAGAGGGCAACTGCCTTGCTAGGTGCTGGCGGTATATCACTTGCCTTGATGCTATGGTTAGGCATGGGCCTTGTGCGCTTATATCGGGAAGCAAGAAGGGATTGTCAATGGAAGTAACACAACAGGAAATTGAGGCAGTGGTTGAACGGGCGGTTAAGACCTACTCTAAGCAGCCTCGCTTGAAAATGGATTCAGAACAGTTTTTCGGCAGCGTTCTGAGATGGATGAAAGTCTCAGAGTTGGAATGCCCAGCTTACGCGGCAGATTCGCGCAAGCGTGATGCTTGGCTCCAGGCAAATTGGCAAAGAGAACCATTGTGGGCAGCCGTGATAAACACGTGCACCTTGATTGACTCCTCGCGTGGCTGGACTCTCACAGGCGGGCGCAACCAGGTCTACCGCTATACCAGTTTGCTTCACGACGTGGACCAGGGCAAGGGCTGGCGCAACTTCTTCCGGCGCGAGGCGCTTTCCTATCGCGTTACTGACATGTGCTCAGTGACCGAACTAGGCCGGGATGGGAAGGGCGGGCCTCTCCGGTCGCTTTACCACGTAGATAGCGCGCGGTGCCGGTGGACTGGCAAGATAAAGACGCCTCTTGAGTACAATCCCCCTTACGGCAATAGCCAAGAATGGTCAGAAGATGACTTTTTCTCAGTTGTCTCTATGCCAAGTGACAACGAGGAGTTTCACGGGTTAGGCTTGTGTGCCACATCACGGGCCATAGAGATGATAAAACTACTCTACGGGGTATGGCAGCACGACCAGGAGCAGGTAGGCGCTCGTATGCCAAAGGGCCTCTTGCTATTGCGTAACATAGGTGAGCAACAGTGGAAAGACGCAATGACCGCACGAACCGCCAGCCTAGATGCACAAGACCGCTACTACTATGGCGGCGTGATGGTACTCGCCGGCGCGGGGGCAGACGAACCAGATGCCAAACTGGTGGCACTCTCGCAGTTGCCTGCTAACTTTGACCAAGTGACTTTTGCTCAACTCGTGGCGCAGGTCTACGCTACGACAAGCGGTTTAGACCTACGGGAAATCTGGTCAATAACTGGCGGCAATCTAGGCACGTCTACCGAAAGCGAAGTGCAGCACGAAAAAGCAGCTACCAAAGGTGCTTATGAATTCGCACATGCGTACCAGGAGAAGTTACAAGACGAACTGCCTGATACGCTGGAGTTTCAGTTTGAGGAACGTGATGAGCAAGGACGCCTCTTACAAGCACAAGTGGCAGAAGCATGGGCCACTGTTGCCAAGACTCTCTACGAAGCGGGGCAGATGGGCGCGGGACCATTATTAAACCGTGAGGAAGTTAGAAGCCTCTTGGTAGACTGGCGCATAATCCCAGACGACTGGACAGAGGAAGAAGAGGAGGCGCAGTCTACCGACGAAGAGCAAACACGAATGAGGCGCGGGCAGGAGCGGGCGCTTGCATCTGGCAGCGTTCAGCGATCGGCGCGCATGTTTCCTAGTGAGCCTATTGTGAGGTATCAATGGCCAACGGGACGCGAGGTTGTCTTGTGGCAGTCGGGCGCTGACGTTTTTAGAAAGCGAGTATGGCCTGTGAGTATAACCCGGGCTGCTGACAAAGGCGCTATCCTCTACGAAGGGGATGGGGTAGTCATCACCGAGGCAGATGTACAACACGCTATCGAGGCAGGCAAGGCACGAGTAGGTAGTGAGTTCGCGCAACTTTTGGAGGCGCAACCAGAGTAGGAGAAATTGTGATATACGCTTTTATTTCCAATCCTGGCACAAGTTGGGAAACTATGCGCGAGCGTGTTGAGATGCAAATCAAGCAAGACGGCTTGAACTTGCACAAGTTTGCTTTTAGGGAGTACACATATATCCCAAGTCATTTGCTAGATAGTTTCTCGCGTGGATTCTTGAGGCAACGTGTCAGGGTATTAGAGGCACAACCAGAATAGACATAGAGAGGGGGAGCAATGTCTGACAGATACTTTGCGCTAACTGTGATTCTTGAGGATACCATCAGGGAAGACGACGCCAAGTACATCATGGACGCAATCGGGATGATAAAAGGCGTGGCGCGTGTTGAGCCATTGCTTGCAGATCCACAAGCATATTGGGCGCGCATGGAGGCAAGACGGGAACTTGAACGGAAGGTATGGAATGTCTTTAGGGAAGTACCAGAATAGAAGGGGGAGCAATGAAAATCAGCCAAGTGGTTGCAAAATTGGCACAAGTCATGGCCGAACACGGAGATGTGGAGGTGGTGGTAACAGAATGGGCCGGGGCTTCTAACTTCCCCGTTAACGTTGTTCGCTATGATGACCAGGATGAATGGGGACATCCCATTGAGCAAGTTTATGTAGGCACTGAGGGCAGATATGGAACACTCGATGGTGAATGAGCAATCAAGGCAAGTCTGACCGCCAACGCCGCGAGTTAATGCGCTTACAAGCAGCAGGTGCCAGGCAACAAGCGCAAATGGCACAAGCTCAGTCAATTGACACTGAGGCAATTAAGGCGAAACCCATCGTCGGGATGCCTGCTGACATCGTGCTCAAGCTGCCTGGATATGCTAAGCGCGACCGCACAAGTAAACCGCGTTTGCTAGGTTACGATAGAAACGGGTTGAAAGTGCGCTGGTATTACAAGGATGTGCTACTGACGATTAAGAGACTGGCACCAAACGGGTACTACCAAGTGACAGAAGTTAAGGAAAGGCAGCAGAATGAAGAAGCGCAAGCGCCGACGTAACATGCGCCTCATCGTGGCACGCCGTTTGTTTTACTGGGCTGCTAAGTTGGCAAAGACAGGGGAAGCATAATGCTAACTGCTGCTGTGATAGGCATAGGCGAGATGGGGCGGCACCATGCGCGCGTGTATGCGCAAATGGACGATGTGCGACTTGTGGCTGTTGCAGATTCCGATGCTAGCAAACTGGCGCAAGTTACGAGGACCTGGGGCGCGACTGCCTATGATGATTATGCCAAGATGCTATGCCAAGAGAAACCCAACTTAGTGAGTGTGTGCGTACCTACTAGCGCGCATCTGCGCATTGCGTCTACTTGTTTGCTGATGGGCTGCCATGTGCTGGTAGAAAAGCCGATTGCTTCCACCATCGAGGCTGCTGAGATGCTAATTGACTTGGCAGAGCAACACAAGCGTATCCTGGCAGTAGGCCACATAGAGCGGTGTAACCCCATCGTGGCAGCGGTTAAGCGCCACATAGACGACGGCGATCTTGGCACGATCTACCGCATCAGCACAAGGCGGGTAGGTCCTTCCCCTGTACGCATCAGGGATGTAGGCGTGACGGTTGACTTGGCAACGCACGACTTGGACATTATGCGCTATCTGCTGCAAAGCGAACCAGTGGCGTACCAGGCAGAGTTGCAGTGGAACAAGCACGGCGCGGAGTTGAGTGACGGTGTGGCTGCTTTGATTCGCTTTGAAAGCGGCGCGGTAGGTGTCTTAGAAGCCGATTGGCTCAGCAGTGCCAAAGAGCGAACTTTGGTTGTAACTGGCGCCGAAGGTGTTATCACGGCTGACTACCTCTCACAAACTGCCGTGATTGAATTTGAGCCAGGTGAACGGGTAGCAATTGGCGTTTCCTACGTAGAACCATTACGGGCAGAGTTGGAGGCGTTCGCTAATGCTGTAAGGGGAGAAGGGAAACCAGCGGCAACAGGGGAAGATGGCGCGGCGGCACTGAGAATGGCTTTACAGATTCTAAAAGCGGGTGCAAAAGGTGAGCGAAACTGACGAACTAGAGCAAAGAATCAAGACAAAAGAGGCCAAGATAGTAGTTATTGGACTGGGCTACGTTGGGTTGCCACAAGCTGTGATGTTTGCTAATGCTGGCTTTCAAGTGATGGGAATTGACATTTGTGAGGCACGGGTGGCAGAAATAAACGCGGGGCATTGGCCGCTTGACCCGCAAGAACCAGAACTGCCAGCCATGATGCAGGAAGTAGCCCATCTTGGCAAACTACGTGCTACCTCAGACTTTGGCGCTTGCCATGATGCTGACATAGTAATCGTGGCAGTGCCGACACCGGTTGACGAGAACAGACAACCGGACTTTAGCGCGCTAGTGGACGCGCTGACTAACACTTGCAGTTATTTGAGTAGTTCAGTACTCATTGCAATTGAAAGCACTTTAGCACCTGGGACTATGAGTGACTTGGCCGCGATGTTTGGCGAGCCAAGCTTCCACTTGGCCTATTGCCCGGAGCGCGTTACACCCGGCGCGCTGGCGCACAACCTGCGCCAAGTCCCGCGCGTTATAGGCGCTGATTCAGAAGCGGCAATCTTGGCAATGGCTCTCTACTCGCAGGTCTGCAAAGCCAGCCTCTACGTAACCGACCCACTGAGCGCCGAGATATGCAAGTGTGCTGAGAATGCTTACCGCGATGTGCAATTGGCGTTTGCTAATGAACTGGCGCTAGTCTGCGAGGACCTGGGCGCAGACGTATGGCAGGTACGCCAACTCATTAACACCTGTCCGTGGCGCTACGTACTAAGGCCGGGGCCAGGTGTAGGCGGCGCGTGCATTCCGAAAGATCCGTGGCTACTGATGAGCGGCTTGAGTATCGAGGCAGACTTGCTCACTGCTGCTAGAGCTACCAATGACTGGATGCCTCATCACGTAGCTGACTTGACGCTAGAGGCGTTGCGAGAGGCCAAAGCGCTAGTAGGTGGCGCGATCGTGGTCATCCTCGGAGTGGCTTACAAAGAAAACACCTCAGACATACGCAACTCGCCCGCTTTGGCCGTGATGGAGCGCCTTATCAAGGCCGGGTGCGATGTGCGATTTTATGACCCGTTTGTGGACGGGTACAATGGTGACTTGCTCACCGCGTTGGCTGGCGCTGACTGTGCCGTGATTTGCACGGGGCATGATGACTTCTACGGAATTGACTGGCAGGAAGTCGGGCAGGTTATGCGTCACAAAGTGCTAGTGGACGCTAGAAATGTGGCATGGCCAGCGCCAAGAGAGTTTGTGTATAGAGGGTTGGGACATGGTAAATAAAGTCATCTCCCCCCCTAGAACCCCCCGGGAGACGCCCCCAGGGGGGCTGGGGGGGGAATAGGCTGACGCAGTTTATTTGCCTAGATGTGTGTCAAGCATTATCAAGGCATACGTATCGAGGCAGACGACCTCTTGGGGGGGGTATAAGGGGGGGGGATTGGTAGACAATGAGTACATTTGACCCGCGCGAATACTGGCAGAATCGAGGCACGAACTACCCTGCTACTGCTGACAAGATAGCAGGCGAGATGGATGCCATGGCCGCCTGGATTGCGACGCATACGGGCAGTATTCTTGACGTTGGCTCTGGCTGGGGCCGTGTCTACTTGTACCTGAAAGAGCGCGGGCTGACGGGCGCTTACAAAATGGTTGACTTTGTAGACAGCATGCGCGAGGGCTGCCGACAAAAGACGGGCATTCTGCCTGATAAGTGGGATGGCAAGTTTTTGCCCTATCCTGACAAGTCGTTTGACCTAGTGCTTTCAGTTGAGGTATTACTACACGTTCCGCCTACTGACATTGGCCGCATCTTGGCCGAACACGCTAGAGTGTCAAAGCGATGGCTCTACATCGTGACGGTGGGCACCTGTTACAAGCCATTAGGCGCGCATTGCTTCTGGCATGACTACTTGCGCCTATTCAGTGATACCCGTCTATATGTCATGGATGCACGGTTTTTTAGGCGGGGCCTGCGAGTGCATTGGATTCTGGAGAAGTTCAGATGAGGCTTGCTTTTTGTAGTCCGCCTCTCATAGGCCGACGTCAGAAGTCGGTAGAGGCAGAAGACTGCTGTTGGGGCATTGGCTCTCAGGTCTTGCCTGCTATGCTTCTAGCATGCGCATCTGAGGCAAAGCGGGCTGGCCATGATGTGCGATTCATAGACCTGTCTATTGACAAGCCTGATGTGCTACGCCAGTTCAAGCCTGACACTGTAGTGCACTCCCTGGCGTGGCAGTGGCATCAGGCTGTCAACGACGCGATGGCACGAATTTGTGGCAAGACAAAGCGTGTCATCTTGGCTGTACCGCCTGGATATGCTCAGCACTACGCCAAAGATACGGGTTGCTCGGTTGCCTACACCGAACCAGAGCGGGCACTGCTTGACATCTTGGCAGGGGAATTGAGGCAAGGCATTTACCCTAACTGTCTAGCCGACCTGGGGCCGACCGACTTTTCCCTTGTCCCTGCGCACTACTGGCAGCACTATGCTGCTGTCATCTACCAGGTTGCAAGAGGCTGTCCCTACCGTTGTAGGTTTTGCGTCTGGGGTGGCTCGACGGTCACGGATCCAACCTTCAGAATGAGGCCAGCACAGTTGGTTGCTGACAACCTGCGCCAGTTGCGCGAGATTACGGTCAAGGCATTGGGCAAGCCGTTAGTCGCCTACTTACTAGCGGCACAACTGACCGCCTCTCAAAAGTGGGTTGAGGCATTCCATGCAGTGATGGCGCGGGAACCGTATCCGTTTCAGTCGCCTCTTAATTTGAATGACTTGACCGTTGACAAAGTGCGGATGCTCAAAGAGTGTGGTTTGACTTCTACCTCTGTGGGCCTGGAGGCAGTGACTACACCGATGCTCAAGCGGTTGGGCAAACCGTACACTTTTGAGCGGGCACTACACGGCTTGCTCACGATGCAAGAGATTGACATCAAGTGGCGGGCGCACATTCGCTATGGCGTGGGGGAAAGCGCGGAAGATGTGCAAGAGGCTGTCCAAAATGTTCATGCTATGCGGCGGGCTGGTCTAAAGCGTCTAAGAGTGGATTTTGCGCCAATTGTGCACTACAAGGGCACACGCATCGAGGCAGAAGCAGACTACGAACTGGTGCAATCGCCTGGACATACTGAGTATTGTCCCGTAATGGCGCATCCGCCAGACTGGACACCGTTCATGGATGCACTGAGGCAATACAACTGGCTGGCCTACGTGGGGGAAAAGAAATGAAGATCCTCTTGGCTGGCGCTTGTGATCAGGGCGGGGGCTCGTATTGGCTCGCTGATGCCATAAACCGCTACACCGAGCATGAAGCGCGGGCAGTGCGGGGCGCGCAGAGCTACATTGCCTATCCTTATGATGTGCTGGCACCAGGCAAGGGCGAAATGGATTTGCTCATTCGCTGGGCCGACGTGGTCCACATTCGTGAGAATATACCCAAGTCTACCATTGGCGTAGACAACAAAGCACTGGTTGTGACTTACACGGGCCGTCTCTTTCGCAAAGAGAATCAAGCGGTTTTCAAAATGGCACGCAAGGGCGCGGTGATCTGCTATTCAACACCAGACATGGGCGCGTTCTGCAAAGCACTTAACCCGATATGGCTGCCAAACCCGCGCGAAGATCTGCGCGGTATGTGGAAACCGACGCGCAACAAGTTTGCCGTGCAAGCGCCAACGTCCAGAAGCGCAAAGCACACGGAAGTGGTAATCCGCGGCGCTCAACGGGCCAACTTGCCGCTAGACATTCTGGAACATCTGAGTTATGCGGCATGTCTGAAGCGCAAGGCACAATGCCGTGTTACTGTAGACCAGATCAAATACGGCTACGGCAATAACGCAATCGAGGCATGGGCTTTGGGGATGCCAGTTCTAAGTGGCTTCTCAACTCCCTATGCGCGCTTTTACCGTGCAAGTATGCTGGAGCAAGTTGGCGGAGAACTGCCATTCGTGGAGATCGTGGCAACTCCTGAATCAGTGGCAGAGGCATTGGCGCGCTTGCGCCTGGATAGGCGCTATTACAAACACTGGTGCGAGGTCGGGCGAGAACACTTTTTCAAGTACCATCACGCGCCAGTCGTGGCAAAGAAAGCCATAGAGGTCTACGAACAAGCACTTGCAAAAAGGGGGAAATAGGTGCAGTCGAAACTCATCAACGTTCTGAGAGCGGGTAAACGCTGTCAACCTGTCCAGGTTGGTAAAGCGAACTTTTATCACTTTTGGCGTCATCAGCCTGCTAAGGGTCTCATAAACGTGGCGTGGGTGAAAGACAATCGCAGTCTGCAATTTGCGCAGTCGGGTTACTTACCGAACTACTTGAATGAAGCTATTCGCTACCTGGACTTTGACCGGAAGATGTTTTCCTATGTCAACGCATTCGTGGCACCGACTCAGATGTTTGCTGAGGAAATCATGCGCTGGTATGGCTTGCGCCGACCGTGGTTTCAGTTCGCAAACTACCCAACTCGCACGGCCACAACTGAAGTAAAGCGTAATGAGGTTGTCTATGTGGACTATTCCACAACGGTTTTTCAAGAT
>Ga0315289_10002897_pt1 | contig 26178 bp, 30 predicted proteins | sample YL17G11_40_MG_FD_203452 | JGI IMG/M metagenome (GOLD analysis project Ga0315289, IMG submission 203452) | Sediment microbial communities from Yellowstone Lake, YNP, Wyoming, USA - YL17G11_40 | ecosystem: Environmental > Aquatic > Freshwater > Lake > Sediment | place: USA: Wyoming | collected...
AAGAAGGATTTTGAACAAAGGCTACGCCATCTATAAAATTACCATTCACCCCTATATTAGCTGTAGAACCTGAGGGTACAGACAGGATATCCCATCTCCACGAAAAAGGTAGGCCCGTAGCATTAGCACCTAAAGATACTATTTGAGGAGATGCAGAATAACTTAATTCGATATCAGAATTACATGTTACTTGTGGTATAGCCATTTTTTATACTCTTTTTTCCCACTTGACTGTATAAGAAATTGTATTTAAAATTTGATAGTGAACTTAAAAACTTTAGATCCTGAAGTAATAGAAAAATTACTAGAAGAGACACAGGATTCAATAACACCGCTAGCAAAATCTCGAGAACAATTCTACCAATCACAAGCTTGTCCAAATTGTGGAGGAAACGCCTTTCAAAAATTTGGATACGCACACTCTCTCTTCATATCCAATGACCCCCTTCCAAGATACCATCTTCGTTGTAAAAATTGTAATTGTTCTTTTAATCCGCATTCCGGCATTGTTACTGAATTGGGGAATATAGGAAAGGCTTTTGTCCCATCCGTCCCATTAATAAACAAAGATTAAAAGCCTGTATTAGTCTCACGAGTAACCACAATCGTCCCAGGAAAAAAGGTAGACAACCTACCATGAGTTACGTAATCTTCTGAACGATCTATAGTAATATTTCGTTCTTCATCATGAACAATTGCCACCAATTCCATGGGATTCTTAATAGAAGAAGCTCCACGTTTATGGGCTATATTTTGCAAACTATCCACCTCTACCCGATCATCCGGACCTAAATTATCCAAATAACTCTCAACATCCTGGTTTACTATATCCGCTGAGGACCCTCCTCGATATAATAAAGTAAAATTAAGATAGTGAGGCTGAAGATGGCGAACTAGAAGACTAGCACAAAGAACCCTTTCTAAATCAGAAGAAGCAAAAGATTGTACCGAAGATACTAAAGAACTTCGATCATAGTTTATTTGAATATTCTGGTCACTTAATTGAGTAGCAAGATCGCATCTATCAGAACTTCCAATAGTTAATATTTTACGACTTAATACCATTCTAATTTGTTCTTCCATAGAATAAGATAAATTCGAGTCTCCAACTACTAACCAATATCCATCAGATAAATACCCTGTTACTTCTAACTTTTCTTCTTGATCTAAATTCCATTGATCTCCCACTCCTTCAGATACCAATTCTACATCCATATAATACAAGCCGTTATCTAAATTAGAATTCATAAGCGTGGAATGTATTCTTTGTATTCCAGGTCGATAGACTATAAAATGCTGCGCTTGACCGGCTAATGGGTGAGTTAAAAACGGTAATGCATTCCTATCCTCAAGTTCTAAATATACGCCTTGTTCAGGAGCAGCTGAATCCCCAACATAAATTACTGTATAATACCCATCAATATTTGCATTAGCATAATTATCTATACTAGAAGGGGACTCATTAAAAAATTTAGAAAAGGAGGTGCTATTAGAATGTAATGTAATAGCAAAATCCGCTTCTAAACGTAAATACCTAAGGACTCCTATAGTTTCAATATAAGCTATAGTGGCTCCCATAGCCTCATTAATCTCTGCTATAACATCACTAGGACCTGTCAATTGATCACTAAATATTACCGTTTTTATAGGGTTCTCTTCCATTGTAAGTATTAGCGTTAAGCCTTCTAATTCATGTGCATCATAATTAATCAATCCACCAGAAGTTGTAGACGTAATATCCCTCGTACCTTGAATTGGTTGATACGTTATATCAACCACGTCCCCTATATGAATTTCTCGAGATAGAAAATTTACAGCCGTATGACGAGAGTTTTTACCTAAATCATCAACTGGAGTTTGATCAGATTCTACAAGAGCCGCCCCATTTGTAGTTAAGTTATTTGGAATAATGTCCCCTGAAGCAGGCAATATCTCATATTTTAAATCTGGATCCGGAAAAAATCTTAATGAAGAACCTGCAATTGTAGCTGTAAAATAAGATACTGGTTCTTCATCTCCCGTATCTTCTATAAATCCTGTAGGGTATATCGCTTTATTAGATGGGTACGTATCCGTACTCTTTAAAGCCGGATGCCAAGAACCCCGTACTTGAAATGAAGTAGGATCTAAAAAATAAACTCTAGCTTTTCCATATGACCTAGAACCTATAACTAAAGAAACTCCAATATTTGGTTGTAAAAATCTTACTCGACCATGTACTTCATCAAAACCCACCACTAAAATTCTATTGGACTCTACCTGTACAAAATACAAGTAACCAATATTATCCCCTGTCCTAATACTAACTACATCTCTTTGTATTTTTAAATCATATGGTACTGCAGTCCAATCTAGAATATTACCTGCACTACGAATTTGTCTATTATCTTCACCGTCCTCAGAGAGACCAACATAAGCATTATTTGAACTACCAATTACTTGAATCCATCTATCTCCAGATCTAAGAGTTAAATAGTCTTCTCCGTCTATTGATAATACCCCTGCTATATCAGGAATAGCAGTGTTTATAGCGTTTAACAAAGCAGCTTTAGAATACGTATCCGTAAGATTAATAAAGGTTGAGACACCATTATTTATTTTTATTTCTAAAAATACAGAATCTGTAATTGGTAAAAGGGAATCTATGCTAAAAGACGATACAATACCTGTTATAGCATCATTAGTACTTAATTTTACGCCATTCCCCATATTAGAAAAAGACGACGTTCTAACATCAATAGGACGAGCATAAGGAATATCATATCCAGTAGGCTGTTTAGAACTATCTAATATATCCACGCTTCTTATACGAACTAATGGAAGAGATATGCCGTCATAAGCTTTATATAAAGACCACGATAAATTATTAGCTGTTGACCTCATTTGAGCTGTTAGATTTAAAAATTTATTGCCCGTACCAGAAATACTGCCTACAGAATATGTACCTATATCATTGCCAGCATTTATTTCTAAGATATCCTGTTCTTCAGCACCTAAAGCTAAAAAATCTACAGCAGAAGATGTGCTAACTATAGAACTAAGCTGATCAGTTTGTAGATCTAATCCTTCACCACGAATTACTCGTGGTTTACATAAATCGATATCGATCTCATCTACTATTTCGTATCTAATACCTGACGCACTAGAAGAAATAGGGATATCGACTTGTAAATAATTTTGAGGCACCCCAGGAGACTCTGGAATTACTACCGGCTTCACACCTACTCGTACAATATTACGTACTCCAGCATTTACTCCCGATCCTATTATTAGAGAATGTCCCACTTTAACTCTTGATAAAACAAAATCCGTATCAGGAGCATAAACAAAAGAACTATAAAGAGTGCTCGCTACTAAATTTAGCCCCTTTATTACTAGTTGTGAATCCGAAATAGAGGGTATAACCAGTTCTTTTTTTTCTGTACCCGTACCTCGAATATAAAAATCCGCTGCACCACCAATATGGATTTCATCTGGATGAACCGTTATTCCATCAGCAGCACTAGAAAATACTATCCCACCAGGTATATCAGAAACGGTTATTTTCTTTTGATGAATAGACCATATTAAAGCCGGCCTATTAATAGGTATTGCTGTCTTTAATAAGAGTTCTTTAGAATTAACTATTGATTCTATTTCCACAATTTGAGGTTTGCGTAAAAGAACCCAAGACATCCCTGTCTCAATAACACCAGATCTGTCAATTTGTATATCACTAGGAGTATATCTATTTAATATTAAAGATGCTCCGATATTGGCAGAATTACTAGCTTTTGTAGTGATCCACATACCCCCAGGATCAAAATTATCAAAATTAGCTGTATTACTAATAATATGACTAACTGCATCAGGTACTTCAGCATCATTACCATATAATATGGTACTTAAAACAATATAATATTTCTCAGTAGGAGTACCTACAGAACCAAAAATAGTGGTAAAATCTCCATAACGAGACTTTATAGAATAAGTTAACTCATCCCCATCACCATCATCTTCTGAATACCCATCTACACCAGATAATAAAATTTCCCCTAAATCCCCACCCGTTATTATATCTCGTTGCATTTCAGCATCTAACATTCCAACAATTTGAAGATGTACTAAATCCTCAAATTGACTACGTAATCTAGCAGAAACGCCTCTAGCTACAACAAGAGATCGTTCAGTAATACTAACCTGTGCCTTTTGTACTAATTCCTCTGTAGATTCCTCATCTAAACCATTTTCAAAACTATCTACATTTTCTACAAGAACTGCAGAATTAAGATTTGTAATTCCCACTATTTCTTGTTTATTAATATTATAATCCGCTCCTGCCTTCTCAGCAGTTACCTGAATATCAAAATAGTACAGCCCTCCTGATTGATTAAATAGCATAGCCTCAGCAGAAATACTCTGAAGAGTAGTAGGTATATAACGCAATCCTGAAGAGGTATAACATATATTTCCAGTACTAAGTGTAAGTGCGACAGGCGCATTAAAATAAAGACGAACAGTACCAGTAGATAATCCTCCCATAGTTCGACTAACAAACATATTTGCAACAAGAGAATCAGCTTGAGTATCGGATAGTAATTCTGGATTAGCTAATGATTGACCCTGTTTTAAAATTTGGATCTCTCTAGACCCAGGTTCTAGAAGAAGAGACGCCGGTTTTACTAAAAGGTCCTCAACTCCAGAGCCCTGTCTAAAATTAACATCCGGATATTCTTGAGTTAACCTAGCTAAAATAAATGATTCAACACTCATTTCAAATGGGTCCGGCATAAATCTTCGTACAATAGGATCAACTACTTGATACTGAGCTGGAGACCCTGCAGTTAAATCAATATTAGGATCAAATGCCCGTAATCGAGCCTCAACAAATTCTTTTAGATCTTGGGTTGCCATTCTAAAGCTCCAAGTTAGCAATAGCCCGAGTTCCGGACTGAGCAATAAGTTCTACACGAGTAATTAGTGCTGTGAGTTGGGGATCAAATTGAGAGTTTAATAAATTAGCGGCTAATAAACGTTCATCGTCTAATAATCTAGATTGCCTATTTTGAATTTCTTTCATCTGCATTTCTGCTCTTCGTACAGACATAGCTAAATCAGATATGATCGTTTGACTTTGACTAACATTAAAACTCTTACCAATATTTTTAAGCGCACTACCACCAATATCTCTACTAAAAATATCGATACCTGAAGTAGTAAAAAGTATCTTTAAAAAAGTCTGCATTAAAACCTTTAATCCAGTAACTTTCTTAGGATCATTACCAATACAAAATCTAATTCTACTCTGAAATGTAGCAGTAAAATCGGAACTTAAAACTGAAAGTGACTCAATAATAGAAGATTTTTGAGCATCAGGGATTTGAGCTATTATCATTCTTTTATTAACTATGATAAAAGAAGGAGAGGTTACTTCATTAATAAGAATCTCTTTTGCACTACTAAAATCTGCTCCAGAGATTTGTATCGACCTAGGAAATATATCTGGAATCTCCCTAGCTCCCGTTACAGGAAGAGTATCACTAAATTGTATAAATTGGATGTCCATTATTCTTCCGTATTCTGTGCATCTTCTAACTGAATTCGATCGTCACCACTCAAAGACCAAAAATCTGAGGGTTGCTTTTTAATAGTAGTTACTGCCTGTAATATTTCCGATTTAATTTTTTTAATCCTATCTAGTAAAGTACCCCGATTAGGATTAATTCCTGCAGTACCAGAAATTTTATCTATAGCGGCATCGAGAAGTTCTTCATATGTTAAATTAGAAATCGTCTCCGTATACTGTCTACCTCGCACAAAAGAATAAGAATTGCCTAATATTTCACGCATTTGCATTAGAAGTAGCGTTTGTTTTTTATCTATAGTATCCGACATTAGAACCTCATCTTACCAACTGCAATGGCATCTTTAGGATTATCGAAATCTGGTACCTCTCCTAATAATTGCAGACCCTCATCTAAATCTCTATCAGAATAATCTAAAGATGCATCTGTACCTTTTATAGTAGCCACATTTACAGTATCATCTCCCAAATTAGATTTAGATAGCGGTAAATCCTTCTGTACTATTTGACGAACAGATTTTAGCATATAAGAACTACTGGCAGCGTCATCTTTATCCATGTTAAAAAACTCAAATAAAGATCCTCGCATTAATAAATCATAAGCTCTATCTAATCCCCTCTCTTTTAGCATCTTAAGACCAGAGTCTATCCTACTAACGGAGGCAATTTCAAAGTTTACAAGGATATTGGATAAATTTATTAGTATCTCATAAAGATTTTGAAGTTTTGTTTGAGCCTGTAAACATTGACCATAAGAAGGGTTCTTATTAGATAATAACGGATTTATAACCCTATCTAATTCTAATGTGGAGTCTAAAAATACTAGATAATCGATAGTAGATCTTCGCCAGTCTTCCCAGTCTATTAAACTCACATCTAATTTTTTATACTCTACAGATGAAATACTTAAAATTCTAAAAGACTGAATAGCAGTTATTGTTGGGAGAGGGGGCGAAAATATTAATAGACTATTTGAATCTTCAATATCTGTAATTACATGTTCTGTTTCTGCAGATACACCATCAAATATATATAGTATATCACCCACTACTATATCGTATTGATCAAAATTTACAGGCGTACCAAAATTTGTAGCCCTAAAAGCATTTGTAGTAGAATAATAATTTCCTGTAGATAATCCTATTTCAGTATTAGCACTTGCATTTAAGATCTCTATTTTAGATGAGAGAGTAGAAAGTTTAGACTGGAGTTTTAAAACATTACGTAAAACGATCCAATTTTGATTAGATAATTCACTAGAAAAATGTGAGTCATAAGTAACCTTAACTCTATCGTAATATGGAGATATTCTGGTTACTGAAAGAATCCTGTGATAACCATCATTCATACCTCCACGAATAAGAATTTGATCATTTTCATGAAGAAGAGATGTTAATGAGTTTAATGGTAATTGTATTGTAACAACACTATCAATATTTCCTGTTTTACCCTCTTCAAAAAAAACTCTACTCACATAAGCATTTATTTTACCTACTGCATTTATTTCTTCTACTAATTCTTCTACACTAACTCCAGCATTACTATCTTGTTGATCCTCATAAAATCCTAAAATACTATACGTACTTATAATATTATCCCTATAAGTATAATTATCCGCAGTTAATACTATTTGCTGAATACCAGTTTGAGTCTTTGTAATCTTTATGTAAGTTTTCGAACCTTCTACTAATGTTACAGCAGTATAAGGACAACTATATGTTGTAGCCCAAGTATTTATATCAGACACAATAGTTGAAGCTGTAACTGATGAACCTGTAGTTAAAACTACAGGTTCAAGATTAGAGTCGAACTCTAATCTAGCTCCACTAGGTATAACATATGGTGATGCAGCATAACAACGAACACTAGGTTGGCTAGGAGACGTTATAGTATAAGTCGTAGGACTATTCCCATCCTCTGCTATTATTAATTGGTCATTTGCCCCTAGTATAATAGACCATGCTGCGGATCTTTCCCCAGTAACTTCCGCTGGAACAATACATCCTGAACTTATTGGAACATCTAAATGACCTATTATAGAGCTGGAACTTAAGAGCCTTGGACTTATAGGATCTAAGACTGTTGAATAATTATCTAGTATAGACCTACCTGAAGTAATCCTAAGGTAGGCCTCCCTACACTTAGCAATCTTATCGTCACGTGAGTAATCAGAGGAATCAAAATAAGACTTGAGAACCTGTAGATCTCTCCTAATTTTCTTTACTGAGTTTTGTATAGTTAATACAGGTAAATTAAGAAGACTAAAATCCTGCAAAATAATTTTAAATTGCTGTAAATCTACAAGAATAGATTTATATAAACTAGACAAGAGAGGAAGATTAACACGTATATCTTGTTTTGCAAGTTGTGGGGGTCTAACAATAAGACCTCCGGATTTAATATTGGGAGCCAAAATCTCCGTAGAAAACTGGTCTATAGAAGAAGTATACCGATTATACGCTTGATTACTAATAACCTTTTTATCCGTAAGAATTTGATCGACTGTTAATAAAGCTGCAGCAGCATCTCCAAGTAATGTAGTATGCGTAATATCCTTAGTTTTACCCGTCATCTCTTGAATAGCAGTTTTTATATCTACTATATAAGTTATTGCTGAATTAATTATTGTATTAAGTCTATTAGAAGTTAAAAAAATTAGATAAAAAATTGCATTAGAATCGTAAATTAAAGACGAGGAAATCAGAGATACTACTTCAGAAAATTTACTTTCAGCATCTACGGGACCTAAAGGACTTTTTTCTATGCGAAGAGTACTTTGAACAAAATAAGCTACAGCACTCTCAATCTCCTCATTAGTATATCCAGCCACTTAACGTATCCTGTCGTATTTTTTAACATGCTCACGCCCCATCTTAAGCGTTTTTCTTCGTATCTCTTTTGGATTTTTATTCAATACATTACAAATATTCACAAAAGAAGTAAAATAATCATCCAAATCACTCATTATCCAGTCGTAAGCTTCCTTCCATATCCTTTTCTTATTCGGTTTTACAGTATCCCGATATAAAGCTATATCAAATGCAGCACGTCTAATAATAGCTATTAAAAGAAGTCTTTCTCCTAAACCATCAGACGCTATATGCGAATTAAATACTTTAACCATTTCTTAAATTACCGTAATTATAAAAGACTGACTAATAATATCCGTTGATGGAATAACAACTATAGACTGATCTATTCTAGTAACTAAAAGATTCGTGATACCTGAAGAAATGCCTAAAATAACTAATTTATCTTCAAGAGGGCTAACCGAAGCTATACTTTCATCATCTATCGTATAAAGAACATCCTGAAGAGCGGTTCCAGACAATGTACGAAAATCAGTTGTTAATACCGTAGGAATTACATCTACAAAATCTCCCACTGCCATGGAAATAGTATCAGGAGACCATGTTATTTCTTTAACAATTGGAAATAACAAATCTAAAAGACTTACAGAAGACCTATTAGGAACAACTATATCTCTCTCAAAAATAATTGCTCCAGTATAATCTACACCTGCTGCTTCAATTCCCTGAACAAGTACATGATATTCTGCTCCTCTATATAAATCTAAAGTTACATAACCACCTTCATCAGTTCGAAGATCTAATTTAGCCCCCATTACCCCATATCCATCTACAATAGCAGGACGAAACTGATTAATAAAAGTAATATCTAATCCAGGAAGACAGCGACCTCCCGCATCTTTAAAAAATCCGCTAGCTCTACACAATCTAGGATTTGTAGCAACTGGAAGTGTAAAGGTTTGGCCTATAACTTCAAAATTATTTGTTCCATTTGGAGCGTCTTCTGGAGGACTGTACACAGAAATAAGTTGCGGAGTTTTGCTAGCATCTCCCTCATTACCATCAAAAGCCACTCCCACTTTAGACATTCTAATAGTATAGTTAATGGGTGATCCTCCAAGAAGAGTAAGATCTGCTACTGCTCGACCACTAACTAAAGTTGTGTAGTTCTGAGAATTATAAACACTCCCACTAGAATCGAATACCCTTATTAAAACTCCTGTAATAGGAATAGAATCTTGGTCCTTAACATATATTTTTACAGTCTCGCTCGCCATCTTAGTCTCCTAATGAGAGTACTTGTGGAGCTAAGGATTTTAAAAAAAAGACTTTTTCAATTTCCTCAGGCTGGTTACCCTTTTCTATATGAAACTCTACAAACGATGGGGCCCTCATTTTACCACTAGGAAATACTTGTTGAGCTCTTACTTTTGCTACTCTACCTATAAACGAAGAAGGGTCTTTTGATATTCGATTTCGTAATTCATCACTTAGTCCCGTTCCTACATTAGTTACCACTCTCTTCCCCGGAAGAATCATCTGTAATGCTCCCATCCTACCTTGATGCTTTCCTTTTCCTGGAAGTATACCTACTACCTCAGCATCAAAATCAGGTCTGAACTTAACTTTTGTAGGATCCGATTTAGTAAGATTCCAAGAAATGATGCCCTCTCTTGTTATAGGCTCCTCTCCCCTTTCTATTCTTCGAAATAGGGCCTCTTTTTCTTCTGTAGTTACCGCTAATGGCGGTAATTTAAGTTTGGGAACCGCTTCCTGTACTTCTTTTAGCATACGCAATTTTTCTACATAAGGAACATTTTCTACGTCATGCCCCTTAAACTTCACCACATCGTATATAACGGGTTTTAATTCTGCCCCCATCTCTTGTTGCTTCTCCCGACTTCTCCACACTGAGGCGTTCAATAGACCCCCTACTTGCTCTGCTGGTAAAGCTTTGCCAGTCTTCTTATCCTCAGCGTAAAGTTCCCCTCTTAAAACTGTACCTGATAAACTTGGAGGCACTACAATAGACCCGTAATTCGGAATTTTATGCGTATGTTCTAATACTCCTGTATGCCTCTCAGTAGGACGAGTAGAAAAAATTTTTACATGCTTATCTCCTCTTAGACTGAAAGAAACATTCGCACCATCAACTTTAGCTTGATGAATCTCATTAGGATTATCAAAAAAAATATTATTTACACTAGTTTCTTGATACTTAGGTCTGTAATGAGGAATAAGATGACCACCTTTTCCCCTAACCCCCGACTCTGCAGTAGATGTGATATTAAAAAGTATATGCCCTTTGGGAGTTTGAATTAAGCTATATTCTTGATTCCCTTCTTTTTGATTCCCATAAGTATTAAATCGAAGAACCTTTCCTGGAATAGACTTGACAATCTCTACAGGTTTTAAACCCTCACTTTGAACTGTGCCTTTACCATAACCTTCTGGAATTTCAAACTTACCCTTTCTTGCTGCGTATTCTTGAGTATGTGTAGGTTGTTGAATTGCTAACACTTTTTCCCCAGGCTTTGGTAAAGATGCACTAGGTATAGCCCAAGAATGCGCTTTGCCTTCAAGGTCCACCAATCTCAAATCCATATGCTCCCCAGCTTTAACAGCTATATGTTTTTGAAGCGCAATTTGCCAAATTTGAGGAGTTTGGTATGTAACTTCTGGAATAGGGTATATTTTTCTAGCTATAGGTATTCCTGGCGCGAATTCAGATTTAGAAGGCAGTACTTGTTCTGCTAACTTTTTTAATATTAAAAAACTAGACTCTTTTTCCATAAGACTAGTTTTTCGTAGTCTTTCAATTTCACGAAAAAACTCTGGAGAGAGTTTTTTCTGTATCAGTGTTTTAATATTAGAACCGCTTACAGATTTCCCTTTAGCGTAATCGATTAAACCGGGAATAACATCAGCTATTATATGACTAGCTCCTTCAATAATAGGCTTACTAAAATTTGGAACACTCTTAGACTTCTCAGATGCAAAAGACGAAATAAGATCATTAAACCTATCTCTATGCATAATCCAAGAATCACCATGATCATGTACATGAAATCTATTAAATGGATTTCTATAACTAAGACTTGTAGTTTGCCCCTTTTCCCCTAAACCAGTATTACTAGGAATAAAATTTAAATACTTTGTTAGGTCTTCCTTACTTAAAACGTCTTTTGGAATAATTAGCCGTTTATGGCTAAGACCTGCTTTAGTACCATAAATATTAAAAAGGGTCTTAATTTTATTAAATCTACTTTTAATATCATCTTGATCAATATTAGAAGAACTGTCGTTAAGAATTCTAAAGGCTATCTTCTTCAATATCATTCTGTAGGTCTCATGCCTAAAAGAGCCCATGATGCTGGATAAGGGTATTTTAAAGCTTCCATCGTTTTTTTATGCCTAGAAACTCCTTTATCCCACCTATTAGAAGCAGCTACATATTTAAGTGGATTTTGAATAAGGTTTTCAACAATCGCCTCTGTTAATCCCCCTATTTTTTCTAACTCATCGAATAGCGCTTCCATTATTATATTAGTCATTCAATAAATTCCTTATAAATATTTAACGCGAACGAGATATATGTTCTCCCAACGCTCCTCCAACAGTAGTTCCTATAGCAAGAGGGAGTGCTTCTAATGCAACAGAAGCAAGAGGATGACGTTTACCAAATTCTCCACTCGTTATATATTTTTTAATTAGATGCCTTGCTCCCAATCCAGCTCCCAACCCTCCAGTAATACCGGCTCCAGTTCCAGCCATAGTTTTAGGTCCTCCAGTTTTATAACCTCCATAAATAGCCCCTGGAATACCTAAAAGTTCTGCACCTAAAGCGGCCCCTTCATTAGCTATTTTTTCGAACTCGTCTATAAATGCAAATACAGTTTGAAAATTCATATTTATGCTACCTTTATGTAGATCTAGGTGCTGCTGGAAGATCAGGCACCTGTATTTGAAATGGGTCATCCTGAACTAAATTAGGATCCATAAGATCAAAAAGAGTACCCGAAGAAGGCACAACGATTCTTCTTATTATAGATGTTCCAGATAAAATAACATCTATAGTAGACCCCTTTATCAAAGTAATTTCTGCTTCACCCATTGCATTTGTTTCAATTTCTTTTTGTCTACCTGAAATAAAAAAGCCCTCTACTATTAAAGGATTAAATACGTTAACAATAGCTACCTTTGCTCCTACTAACGCCATACCGTCTATATCTGCTAATTTCAGTTTTCCAATTATTAAATTATCTACAGGAATAGCAGACCCTGCAGTACCTTGTATCCAATCAGACCAAGAACTAAAAGCTCCAGAAATAGAATCATAATAACGAGTTCGATACCAATAAGAAGCTTCACCACTTTGATCATCATAAGTATAGCTATCTACACCCGTTAATAAATCAATATTTAAATCCTTACCCGTATCCTTTTGACCTAAAATAAACCCTAAAATAGATGCCGCAGCCCCTCCCATAATCTCTAAGGTACCTGCAGTCCCTAACAAACTCCCTGTTATTTTAGGTTTACCTTCGCCATTATCGGACATAATCGCGCCAACAATAGTCAAATTAAATTCTTTAGCTGCCTCACTTACAGTTATAGGATTAACAGAAGTAAATGTTATAGACTGAGTTGAACCGCCGTTTACTTTAATCTGAAATAACTTTCCCTGTAATAAATTATAAGGACCACCTACCGTTCCAAGTAAAATAGGTGGGGTAAGTAAACCAGCAGTAATAAACTTAGCATCTGTAAACGGGGTTCCTATTTCAGATCGTTGTACTTGAATTTTATTAAATAAAGACAGTACGTTATCAAGTTCCGAAACGTAAACTTTAATTTTTATAACAGCCATTTATATCTTTTCCACTTTTTTAATAACAGGACGTAACTCTATAGCAGCAAATTCATGTGGTACAGGTTCTATAGAAGGGGCGCTAGGAGTCACTGCATCATGTGTAATAGGCCTAAGTTCTGTAATAGCTATAATTGTAGGGGGAGATAAAATTGGCACTGGAGAGGATGATATGTAACGAATTTTAGGATGGACTTCTAAGATAGTTTGTGTTTGTGGCTTATCAAAACTTATAATAACATTATTTTTTTGACAACAGCTACTTATTATCCCTCTAGTTGCTAGTGCTATACTCATACAATTTTTTTCACTCGGTAGGTACCCATTTTACACTCACTTTCATAAGTTGCATCTATTTGATATGTAGCGATAAGACCAGTTACTTCACTACCTCCATCTGTAGCCGCTTCTACAGTAGACCGACCATTAAAAATACGGATTCTAGCAGAAATAAGAGATCCAAGGTCATTATATATCGTATTATCAATAAACGCGTTTTCATGAACTAATCCAAGAATACGGACTAGCTTGTCCGCTAAACTATCCATATTATTATTACTTACAAATACTTGCTCTATTTCTCTAGTATAAACAATACTTTCAATTAAATGATCGATATCAGAATAAATTATAAACAAGGTAGAGTAAACCCCTACACTTGTAGGAATCCAAGTTGCTTCGTATCTACCTTTAGATTTATGAATTAAATCTGTAGTAATAAGTGGATTAACACTATCTACTGTATATATCTCGGCTTGAGGATACATAGAAGTGTTGCCATCTTCTAAAACCATTACAATGGGAACTGAAATGCCTACAGTAGCGGGTACTGACATATGCCAATATTAACGGTATACACACATTTTATCCAGTAGACTTAGAAACTCTTAAATCATCTTGACATTTATCTAAAATCTTACCTCTCCTTACCGCAGTATCTCTAGCGTAATTTGATTTTTTACGGGAAATGGCGAAGTCTATAAATGCAAGAGCCTTTAATCTTTTGCTATCCTTACTATCGCCACCTCTTATACTCTGCTGTACTTTTAATGCTAAAATAACATCGTCTACTGAACAAAAACCTTCACGAACTAGAATACTACCCAATAATTGTTCAATCGATGTGTTTTCTTGTCTATCCAAAGCTTCATGTAGTTGAGTTTCAGTTATTATATTTAATTCTAAAAGTAGTGTTCCTAAAAATGCTTCATCAGTCTTTAGATCCATGATTTCTCCTCAATTCATCGTCTACTTTCCTAATTGAATCTTTTACTACACTTAACTCCGCAATCGTTTTTATATTAATTTCCGTAGTTTTTAATCCGAGTTCATAGAGATTACCCAACGCTCCCCAGCCTTTAGTATGCTCTACATCTGCTTCTATACTAGCTTTTGCGTATTCTATTAGTTTTGAAGTTAATTCCGAAGTTTTCCTCCTTTCCTGAATAAAGAGCCAAAAACTCAAAACCGCCATAATACCCAATGGACCGTAAGTACTTAATTGAATTAATATTTGTATAACAACAGGATCCATTAACAACCTTTTATTTAAAACACCATTTAATGCTCGTTATCCCCATTATGAACAATCGGACAATTTATTCCTAATTTATTCATGCATCTTTTATTAATACCTTCAATAACTGTTCCTTGTTGAGTAAACGCGGCCTCTGTTAAAATTTGACGCGTCTCTATAGATTCAAGTCGTTTATCTATACGGTTTAATTTCTCCAATATCCTAGCAAACAAGTCGTGAATAGAAATTGATTTAAGCTGATTTAATCCGCTATACTCAGAAATATTATCCATTATTATATCCTGTGTTGTTAAGTAACTACTCTATCTGACCACGATTCAATCCCAATCTACATATACATCTCTAGTAGCTGAAATTGTACTAGTAGATCTAACTGAAGGAGCCATCCCAGTAGTTGAATAAAATCGTTGAAGTACCTCTACAAATAGTATCCAGAAAAAAACAAACTAAGAAAAAATTTATAAATCATTTTTACACACGATCCGCGTAAATCTCTACCCAGTCTATATAAATATCCTTGGTAGCTGCAGTTGTACTTGTAGATTTTACAAAAGGTCCTAAACTGGAAGTAGGTAGGTTAGTTGTAATTACACCTACTGGCGCATTGTCTAGAAAAAAATTGATCACTCCAGAATTTCCTACTATTGTAAATTCATGCCAGTTGGTATCCGCAGCTATTCCAGTATCTACTACAGTCTCTGTAGCTGAAGCGTATGCCCGTAATCTCCAATTACCCCCTAATGCAGCTTCATAAATCCACTCTATTATACTCGTAGTACTCTGCGCAGCACCAAAAGCAGCCCTAGAAGAAGTTAAACTATTTATCCGTGCTCGCCAAGTTACAGATAACTTCGTGTTTACAAATAAAGACAGCCCTGCAATCATGGCGTAATAATTATTCGCATTTGCTCTAACTATAAGTTGCCCTCCAATAGGAGATTCCGGTAAAAGTATACTTCCGCTCCCTGACTGAGTAGTCCATGTATTCGTATTATAACTAGTGCCAGAAAAATCATCAAAAAAGTATATTTTTGATTCGTCCTCTACAGGTAAATATCGTTTTAACATAATTTATGCCTCTAAATTACACGTAGCTTTTATACTATCTACAAACAAACTTTTACTACTTCCAGTAATTGCTGCTGCATAAGCATACAATTTCAACAAGGCAGTAGGATTATTAGTTGAAATAGTAGTTACGTATATACCGTCGATATAATATCTTATACCTCCTGGAGACATTTCAATTCTAAACTCATGAAAGGATGTATCAGCAGCTATACCTGAATCTACTTCTGATGCTACGCTATTAAAGACAGACTGGCACCAAAAATTGGCATTTATACGACTATCGTATAAAATTACAGTCCACTCAGTCCAATTTCCAGCCATCAATCCAACTTGAACTTTTATACCATTTTTTGATGATAACCTACATCTATAATTACATGTCACGAAACTAGCTGCAGAAGTGATATCAGTCTGTTCTAATTGATAATAGTTATCACCATTAGCCATAATATGTAGTATAGAGCCCTCTTGAATAGAAGCAGACCCCCCACTACCACCACAATTCCATATTGTATTATCATAGGTATCCCCAATAAAATCCTCCCAAAAAAATAATTGAGTTAAATTAGTACCTACTCTAGAATAACGTGTTAATGGCATTTAAGCCCTACCCCCGGATGCTTCAACCCAATCTATTAAACATGACCTATAATCATACCCACTTGTTACTCTATAAGCGTGCATTTGAGGCCCAAATAGTCCCACTGGAATATGCGTAGTAATAGTTGCTATTGAAATGCCATCCAATAAGAAATTGCATTGTGCCGCAGTACAATTAAGTCTAACCTCATGCCAATTAGTATTTACAGTTATACCAGAATCAACTGTAGTTGAACCAGATCCATCTTGACAAACAGAAATCCAATTAGACCCGATACTTGTATTTAATGCAATATATATGGTATTAGTTGAATCTTGTAAAAAAGCAAACCTAATAATACAATCAGTAAGATCCAGAATTCGTATTTTAAATCCTGCATTTATACCTGTAGAGATATCGAAATTTTTACTTGTTGATTGTTGAATATACGCTACATCTCCAACAGTAGCTCCTGCCATTATTATTGCTCTACCACCTAGTCCCTGAGTCATACCTACCCAACCACCACCAGTTGCCGAAATCTCCCATACATAAGTATCTATAACGAGTCCGACGAATGGGTCTAAAAAATAATAGCGACTTATTCCTCTTCTCTCAGAATACTTATTGATTAACATTTTATGTTGCTGTTACCTCAGTAATTCTAACGCTACCTGTTGCCGCTGACCAATAACCATTTATTTGCCCAGTATAATTAAATGGTATTTCATAATAATCATAGCGTTGTAGAGCTACAGTAAACACTGTAGTTGATGCTGTAGTACCTAAGGCTAAATATAATGTAGCAATACTATCATTATAAACCGCTACACCTATCCTATTTGCATTAGCTGCTAATACCAAAGTATTGGCTACTGCGGCAGCAACACTTGTTATAACTGGATTAGCTGCTCGAACTTCCTTTGTTGGAATGGGCTCCCCTCTAGTATCCATTCCGATATTTACTCTATTGTAATTCGCTAGCCAAATAGTATCAAAAGCAAAAACAGTTGTTCCTGCTGCAGTTCCAGTATTTCTGATGTACGCGCGCAGGTCCATATTATTGTATGGACCTGGAATATGTGACTTATGCTCAGCTACACGAAAGTCCCCGTAGTATAACGTACACTTATTAGCTAATACTTCAATTTGCCAATAGGCAATTGTCGCTGTAGTAGCCCCATTAGGTAATGTGATAATTGTTTCTTGTGTAATCCCATTATCACCACCAGTTCTAAATCTTGCTTGTAGATTAGTGTCACTACCTAATAATACAACCATAGCTAAATTGTTAATTGTACCCGCAGGATCTGCATCGGCAAACCCAAATGCTGCTTCTTGATCAGCTCTTCTGTTATCTATACGTACCTGAGCACCTAATACAAAAGGTAAATAATCCCCAACTCGTCTAATTTGGCATAAAGTACCACTTCTAGTACCTGAAGTCAGAATAATTTCAGATCCAGTTTGAGTAATAGTTGAACCTGTTCCCGCACTTGGAACCCATTGGGATGAACGGCATGTTCCGTTTCCTGTAGCACCAGTATAAACGGAAACAAGATAAAGCAATGTATCGTTCATTACATAATCTACTTGCATATAAACAGTATCAGCATGAGAAGATAGCTTTAAATACGATTTATCCGTAGCTTGCGTTAAAAATGCTGTCCCCACTCCAGTAACTTCTAACCTGCCATTAACAAAATAAGCTGTACCTGTTAAATCTACATAAGGGGTACTACCAGGAAAATCAGTACGAAATGATGCTTCATCTGTTAGAATTTGGCCCCTAACACATAAATTGCCAATAACATCTGTGTATAATTCTGAATTAGACATCATATCTGGTGCGTTATATGGACTTGGAATCCAAGATCGTGTCTTCTCAGATAATCTTAAATTTCCTCCCGCTGTCAAAGATTTTGGAAGCGGCTCTGCTATAGGGCATAAGGATGTTTGTAGCCTAAAATAAGTTGTAGTAGCATTACCTACATTTCTGGCAACAATTCTAAAAAATGAAGCAGTGGCTTGAAATGAACGTGAATCATTCTGCGCAGAATACAAATTCCATGTATCAATTATATCCCAATTTGTCCCATTTATACTTTGTTGAATCTTAACGTCTAAAGGTTGATCTGCTATTATATTGACCTGTATCGAGTTAACACCTAAAATACTTTCAGCAGTACCTGTGAAAGACGACGAAGCATTTAAATTAACAATAGAACTATTATACGTACTAATTACCACATTTTGCTGCATTGATGTAAATGCAGTAAGCATTTGAGGTGGGACATTACTAAATACTAAACGTACATTTACTGTACCTGTAATTGCTGTAGCCGCTATGATACGAACATTTGTAACAGCCCCCATAGCTATACATTGATAAGTACCATTTGTTGTTACAATTACAGATAACCCGGGAGTCGGAAACACACTCAACGGAGGTATAACAAACGCTCCAGTAGCCCAAGTAGTTCCACTATCTGCTGACATTTGAAAATAAAGACTACCTGTCCAAGTTCCAGTAATTACTGTGGTACATGAAGACCACCCTTGTAATGTAGCAGTAACTGCTCCGCCTATAGTTGTTATAGTTCCAGTTACATCTGTAGGATTTGGAATGACCGTTGTTGAAACTGTACCACTTATAGGAATTACTGTACCACTAGCAACTCCCTGAACTGAAATAACATCTACTGACGGAGATCCCGCAGTACCTAAAGCTGGTTGTTTTGCTGATGTTGATGCACCAGTTGGTAAAGGCAAAGCTGAAGCACTAATAGGAACAGCACTTTGATCCGAAGCTACTACAACTGGTAGAGATGCAGTAGAAGCCTTTTGGCCTTTAAGTTCGTTACCACTACTATCATAAAGAATTGCTGCAGGTGAGTCACTCATGCTATCGTCCTTAATCTTGAAGTTTCAAATGGTCCACTATATGTAATTGTATCTGTTACTGTAGCAAGTAATACTTCACTCGCGTCATAAACTTTCCAAACTATAGTAGTGGGAAAAGCCCCAGTCCATGTAATATCTTTAGACACTATTTTCTTTTTACCTGCACCGGCTTTATCGTACCAAATTATTGCAGTAGGAAAAGCTGTTCCAGTTGTTTCTCTATAAGCCCCACTAGCAAAACTTTCTGCTGGCCCATTATCAATAAAGTGAATAAGTTGACGTAAAGCTTTATGATTAGCTTCTGATATTCCAACACCAGTTACCTCATCCCATGTAGTATTAGTATCATTTCTTCTATAAAGCTTATTTTCATCTGAGCGCCAAAACCATTCACCAGCTATAGGTGTTCCAGGAAAAGATGAACCAGATGGGGCTACAAGAGTTCCTCCATCTGTTCGATCAAATTCATAAGTGCCCTCAATAATCATTGAGGTTGTACGATCAATAATAACTTGAACAACTCCCATTAACTCTTTGTCCTTGTAATTATACTTATTTTATTACCAGAATAGGTATAATCTTCTGTCATAGTCATTTTAAGAACCCCAGCATTATCATACTGCTTAGTTATTACTTTAGTTATTTTACCCGAAGTATACGTATAAAGTTCTTCACGAATTTTTTTTAATTTTGAAGCCGTCTCCCATACAATATAGGAGGATGCGTAATTACCTATATAAATTACTTCATCGTAACTAGTTTCATCAATTTCATGAATAATAGTATCAAGAGCCTCATGCTGACTTTCTGTAATACCCGAAGCTGAAAAATCCAATTCTTCCAGCGCTTCTTGTACAGTTCTGGTAGTAATACGAGTTAAACCAGTTGGGTCTACTCCAACTTTAAGAGCACCAGCAGGATATTTTATAGTTACAGACCCACCAGTAGAACTTGCAATACTTTCTACCACAGAAAAAGTAACGACGTTTATTACTGATGAAACAGTGTAAACACCGTCTGCTAATCCACCTGGTGAAGTCCCACTTAAAATAACAACGTCTCCCAATTCTAAAGTGGAATCAGAATCATATAAAAAATCTACATTAGAACAAATTACTCTTCTAGTAGACGAGGTAGTAGAAACTACTGAAATACCTGAAATCATCTCAGTAGTTCCATCAGAAGCTAGTTCTACTGCATCAACAATTTCAGTATCAACAATATCTATTCTACGGATATTACCACCGGGCACTCTATTTACTCTTTCTTTTTTTAGAGGTGGGAGATTTTTTTATAACATTGGGAATTTGTTGGTCAGGTATGTCAATTATAGAATCTATTTCAGATTGTTTAGCTGCGCATACTACACAATTAGATAAGCCACAAGGAATGCCCCTGTGACAAGAACAAGAACAGTCTTTTGAATCTTCTTCATCTCTACATCCACAAATACAGATACTCTTAAGAACCTCAATATCTGTAGGAACCTCCTCTCCATATTGTGAAGTAATTTTGGTATTTAGACCTTTAATCTTATCATCTTTATGTGCTGTGACCAATCCCACCAGTAAATTCTCAAATAAATCACAAGCACGACTAGTAGCCTGACAAAATGAAATTTCTGCTTGTAGCTTACTTATTTGATTCTCATTTTTTAGTCTACTATTTTCAAAGGCTTTCATTAGTCTAAAAGCCAATGTTCTAAAATCTTCAGGACCTGCTCCACCCAATCTTACTAATTCATCAAATTCTACTTGAAGCTTAACAAAACGTTCCCTATGTAATATCCCTCTGTTTTCATTAGGCATTATTCATATCCTTTTCTATTTGATACAGTAACTCATCTAATTTAGTATCGCCATTAAGCTTAGCCTCTTTCTGTTTAGTCGCCAAGGAATTAGCTATAGTTAAGCAATGTTCACAATATGTTCCCCATCGTGACATTGAAAGAGCTGTCCCACTAATATAAAAAAACCTAGTATTAGGAGGAACTATGTGACCCGTTTTACATCTCCCGTCATAAGGAAAATTAGGGTTATTTAGCCCCAATTTATTTTTTGGCACTAGCTCATCAATAGTAAGTTGAGCATTTTTTTCCAATTCTGGTAACATTATTTAACCCCTTTCTATAATTAACCAATAAAAAAATTAAAAACGCCTATAAAAATGTAGGCGTTTTTAAAATTGGATTCAAATAGTTTAAAAAATAAACTGCAACTACGAATGTTTACTGAAGTATTAGATAATTGATATGGTCACCAATTTCAATACGCGAATAAGGAGTAATATGAGTGGTATTAGTTTCTTCATAATCATCTCCGTTACCTGCGCTACCCGGATCCCGAAGTTGCTTACGCCAAAATACGAACATATTACGTCCGTTATTCGTCCCATCTAAAGTATAAGTACTAGCGCCTGGGAGCGCATGAGATGTTTGTTTTGGTACCGCTGCAGCAAGACGCTCTATAACTCTAGTAATAGATGAACCCGCTATTGCAGTAGCTAAAGCTTGAAGAGAAGTAGTTACAGTTTCGCCATCATTTAATATAGTACCTGTATAATCTCTATTACCAATTTGGTCATTGAGAGCTTGAACTAACTCTTCTAAATTAGAATTTGCAGGATCTAGTACATCACTAAAAGCGTAATAGTTTCCAGTATTAGTAAGAGTAGGTGCTGTTTGAGAAAGATTTGCCCCAGAAAATTCTCGTAAATTGGCGACTTCTTGTTCTATCTCAGCATCACTTATAATACCGCCAATCATTGTGGTGCGGCCCCATGTCTCAGATAGCTCATTATTCTGATAACGATCTCCGCTATAAAAATCAAAATTGGCAGGATGCTTACTGATTTTCCATTTTATCGAGCCGTTATTCGGATCAGTACCAAAAGCTGCCCTACTTACTGTTACCGACGTAGCGCTTGGAACTGTAAGAATTTTAAAGTGGCCAGGAGTACCCGTTAACCCTGCATCATAAAGAGTGATATATCTTCCAATATCCTCCTGAGTCATACTAGCGAGTCCTGTTACTGTTGTCGTAGCATTAGTTACACTAGCAGCATCCCCTAAACGAGTTGAGAGGCTCTCTAAACTAGCTACTGATGCAGTACCATCATTAACACCAGTTTCTAACTGTACAAAGAATCTAGTACCTTCATTTGTAGCAGTTCTTTCAGCATCTAGTTGATTACCAAACGACCGGGCCCAAATTTTAGTCGCATCATTCTTTGTTATACCTGCAGCATATATTGGATCAATAATATCTGCATAAGTTGCAGTATAGACCGTCTCATCTTCAGCTCCGGAGTCAGCTATCGGAACTCCTCTACGGTCAGTAGTATCAGCCCAAGATCTAGAACTAAGAATACCCTTTTGAGCGCTTATTAACTCCCAACTACATACTTCAGTTGTTGCTGATGCTAAACCATCTAACTCTAATGTCTCGCCATTCGTAACAGTTTTAATGCGATAAGTTCCATCAGCATCAGTTGAATTAGTAATAACAATAAAGCTATTAAGATCTCCAGCTACGAAATGAAAACCTGCAGTAAGAAAAGTCTCATCAGCAGCAACAAGTTTTGCATCACCAATTGACCACGTCCCAGTAAATGCTTCAGAAGCTCCAGATGCATTTGTAAAATCTACAGTTGTTCCGCCCCCTCCAACTGCTACAATTGGAAAAGTACCGTTATTTGCTGGAGTAGTAGAAGTTATAATAGTAATATAACGACCTACATCATCAGCAGTAAAAAGCGCAGCAGAATCTGTAAGAGTTACTGTAGGAGTAGAAAATGTAAAGCTATCTCCAGTACCAGTAGTTCTTACGATACTAACATTAGGTCGTATTTTTATATCCGCTTGACGAACATCACGAACAGTCGCATAACCGTCAACCGAAAGAAGATTGGTTAAGTTCTTAGAACGATTAGTTCCAATAGCTTGAGGTCGAACATAAGTTGGAACTGTATCGTAATAATTGCTAGTGCCCTTTATTAATTTTCGATCCGTTCGTATAAAATTGAGGTCGTCTTCTAGACTATAAGGATCTGTAATTGTCCAAGTTCCAGTATATGCTTCTGTAGCACCCGCACTATTAATGTAATCTACAGTAGTACCGCCGCCAGCAACAGCGTTAATTATAAAGGAACCTGCGTTTCCAGGAGTAGTAACTGGAACTGCTACAGTAATGATGCGACCGATATCATCTGAAGTCCAAGTTGCCCCAGCATCGGTTAAAGTAACTACACTACCCGCTTTAGAAAAACTATCACCTGAACCTGTACTCTGTTGTGCACCATTAGAAGCATTTTCATCTGCTAAAGTTTTTGTTTGATTAACTGTTAATGAACCCTGAACATCTGAAAATTGGCTAACTCGCCCAGGAAATACCGACATTAATAAATCTCCTTATTCTGCAACATTGTAATCCGCGTATATTTGACTAGTTGTTTGTGGAGCAAAAATAATACACACTCTATCATATCCACTTCCAGGAAAACTCTCTATTGCTGCGTATTCTATCGGTTGTAATCTGCGACCCCCATGGTACAACTTTATTATAGATGTAGGGGGTTCATGAACTGCCGCCTCAGGTAAGAAGAACACTCTATTACGTCCATTATAAGCTCCCGTTAAAAGCACTCCTTCCCTAATATTAGCCGAATCAACTATAGCACGCTTTCGTACAGTTACAGCCATTATGATTACCTATAATTAAAAAATAGCGTTAATTTACATAGTAAGAAATTGACTAATCCTATCAACAACTAGTTTACCTGCATCAGATACATTTTGTTTAATTAGTCTTCCCGCACCAGTACGCCCTTGTAAAATAGACTTTAAAAACTCTTCCTCATCTTCTAAACGTTTAATTTCTTTATCAGCCCATTCTTCTACAGAACTCTTAAGTTCATCAAGACGTTTATCTCGTTCTATTGTTGCCGAATCAATTGTAGCCATTTATTCCTCACTATATTTAGAATACTTAATAGCAATAGATTTTTTAATCCTAGACACTTTAGATGAACTCATTGCCAACTTTTGAGCAATCTGACCAGGTTCTAATTTAGGTTTCCCACCAATGCCATAAACATATTCAAACACTTGTTTTTCATCTGGGCCCAATTCATAAGGTAATAATCTCATAATTTCATTATGTCTAGAAAGCGTTTGTGACATGGGATCTGACTTAAATTGACTGATTGGTTTAGCTTTTCGAATTTCTCGTTGGAGTACGTCTACTTGTTTTGGAGGCCATTTTAGATGGTCCGCTAATTCTAATTGAGTAGGTGGCCTACCAAAATCTTCAGTTAATCTCTCTTCTGCGTTTTTAAAGTTTTGTATCAAATAAACTCTAGTTTCTGGTATCCGCCCTGGATTCTGATATGTAGTTATAAACTTAGGAGCTCTTCTAAGTTGATGTCGAATATGTGTTCCTAAACCAGCGCCCTTATTAGGATCATAAGTCGCTATAGCTTTTACACATTGATTAGTAAACTCGATCTTAATAGCTGCAGGTGGCACATCTCTAACTCTCCCCGCCCAAATATTGGCTTGACTACTAATTAAATTTTTGAAGGACTGAATTAAGGGTTTTAAATGATCAGGCTGCATCCCACCTTCTTTCCAAGTTTTCCACATCTGCAATTCACGTTGTTGTCTTTGATATAAATCGTCTACTGCTAGTTTTTTAAGATCCGTAGATAAACTTAGAAAAGCATTTATAGGATCCATATATTACCTTGGTATAGTAGCAATTTGTTTAATGGATGGACCTGGAGAAATTAAATGTTTAGCTTCTGTACGATTTAAAAATTTACCTGGACCAGAAGAATTAGATAATTGACGATAGGCCATGCTTTTACTATCTTCCGTTGGAGAATTCGTTAAATTAGTTCCTGGAGCCTTTAATCTAAGATCTCCAGTTAAAGATGCAATTTTTTCTAGCTCATCCCAAAAAGATAATCTCATTATCGAACTTCCCCCTCCATCATACCTGAACCCCTTTCCGACTCATAGTCACGAGCATTTGCTATTTCGCCATCTAATACTGCTGGTTTTAATTCAGGTTCAACCTTAAAAGTACGATCTTTTTTTAAAAGATTATGCGCTCGAATAGGCCTACGCCCTACTCTTGTTTGTGTAAAAGAGGATACTCTTGTAGATACGGCTATTTTTTCTAATTCGTCAAAAAAAGATACTAATTTAAACATATTCTCTACTCCATATTAACCTAAAAGACCCCTAGTTTTAGTTATCTCCTCTGCATAATCCCATACTACTTGTCTACGTTCTTGACGAACGTCCAAAACTCTTGCTGTCATAGGTAATTTATTTTTAGATAAGCCCAAAACCTCCCGTACCCTAGGCTCTACTAATCCAAATAGATCAGATACATCTCCAAATGCTCTACTATGAAATCCTTCTTTTCCAGTAGTGATATAATCTCCCTCATTAAATGGATCTTTCATTATAGTAAAATCTGAAGAGCCCATAATTTCTGGCATAGTAGCTACTTGACGCCAAGTATAATTTCGTATAAATTCCCCTAAATCCATCCCGTAGTTTTTAATAAAACTATAAATACGAACTAAATAATCTATAGAATTCTCTATTGTTCGTTCTCCTTCTATTGTCAAAAGAGTAACTGCTGATAACTTCTTATCTTCTTCTTGTTGAGGAGATAAACTTACCTCAAAACCATAGTCCGTTTTTGGTATGCCTTCATCATCGAGTAATTTTGAAATTCCTTCATCAGTATAATCTCCCTTATTAGCATATTTTCCCTCGGTATCAAGAGACTTAACCTTACTGCCATAAGCAAGCCCTTCTTGCCTTTCTGC
>Ga0315289_10002899_pt1 | contig 26152 bp, 18 predicted proteins | sample YL17G11_40_MG_FD_203452 | JGI IMG/M metagenome (GOLD analysis project Ga0315289, IMG submission 203452) | Sediment microbial communities from Yellowstone Lake, YNP, Wyoming, USA - YL17G11_40 | ecosystem: Environmental > Aquatic > Freshwater > Lake > Sediment | place: USA: Wyoming | collected...
TCCTGTAACAAGGACGGCGATATCAATCTTGTCTTCCAATCCGATCTGCAAAGCATCGATTGCGAGAGCGACATCCACGCCTTTTTCCTTGTGAGAGCCAGAAATGGGAAGATACTTTATCTCAATGCCGGCGTGCATCAAGTCATGATGAAGATTGCGGTCGTTGCGGAGCTGGCGTTCCTCAGATTCCTTTGAAGTAAAGAGTCCTTGAGTCCAAGAGGCGTAAACGATTCGATAGTTTGTGTAGCCTTGTTCCTTGGTTCGGATGTATGATTCTAGAAGGGAATGGAAAGGCTTGAACGTCAACCAACCCAATTTTCTCTTGTGCCAGAAATAGTGCTGGGGATAAGCAAAGTAAGAACCATCGTAGAAGACGCCGATTCGACAGATTGATTTGTCACTCATACTGTCTCCTTATTCCATTCGGATCGGGAAAGGGTTCAGCCCCCTCCCGAACACGTTTACTCTTCGGTTTGGGAGGGGTTCAACCCTCTCCCAAACTGAGAACTTGACGCTCGGTAATTTAAAGTGCCAACGGCAATTCGATACGCTCGCCAGTAGCTTCGTTAATGAGCAAGAACTTTCCCGTGTCCTCACGGCTTAATTGCTCGTTGGCATTTAGCAATTCAATGCCATAGATCGTTCCATTTGGTGACAAATCCACGTTTAATTCATCACTTACACGAATGGTTTCTACTCCAGTCTGTTTTTCGCTAAAGCGGATGTAAGCAATATTATAGCGAGGATCATAAGTAAATCTCATATTACCATACCCTCTTGCATACGCTCTCGAGCATGAGGATGAAAATGGACTGGCACTCTTCAAATTCCTCCAGTTCGGGATGAAGATTGAACTCCTCCCGAACAAAGGACGCAGACTATCTGCCATAGGCAGATCCCTGCCCGACGGATGGCAGGCGGGCGCCTCTGGCGGAAAGTCTGCGACTACTTTTTTTCTTAACGGTTTTTCTTTTCGGTCTCTTTTTGACCAGAAAGTCACGAGGGTCGGCGATCTCACCGGCAATGGCGGTTGCGGCGGCAGTTGCAGGCGAAGCTAAGTAAATAAATCCTTCTGGATTGCCCATCCTCCCTTTGAAATTTCTGTTCATAGTGGCAAGACAGGCTTCACCGTCTCCTAATATTCCTTCATGCACCCCCACGCAGGGACCACATCCCGGAGCCATAATGGCGGCTCCAAATTCGACCAAAGTTCTTATGTAACCTGCCTTCATGGCTTCAAGTAGAACCGATTTGGATGCCGGAACAACGATCAATCTTGTCTTTGGGTGTTTCTTTCTCCGTTCGATTATTTTCACTGCCTCTCTCAAGTCTTCCAATCTTCCGTTAGTGCAGGTGCCGATGAAGACCTGATCGATCTTTATCCCTCGAGCCTGGTCAATAGGTTTAACATTATCCACAGTGTGCGGAAATGAAACCACCGGCACTAATTCGGAGGCGTCGATTTGGATCACCTTTTCATATACCGCATCTTTGTCCGCCTGCAATTTTTTGAACTTACTGACTCTTCCCTGTTGTCTTAAGAATTCTTTGGTGGTATTGTCTGAAGCGATCAAGCCTGCTTTTGCCCCAGCCTCCACCGCCATATTGGAGAGTGTGAATCTTCCGCTCATGGACATTTTTTGAATCGTCTCTCCACAGAACTCTAAAGCTTTATAAGTGGCACCATCTGCACCGATCATACCGATGAAATGCAAAATCAAATCTTTGGGATAAACCCCTTCCTGAAATTTTCCATTTACTTCAACCTTAAGGGTCTCCGGAACCCTGAGCCAGGTTTTTCCCAAAGCGATGCCGATGGCTACGTCTGTGGATCCCATCCCTGTGGCGAAGGCACAAAGTGCTCCTCCGGTGCAGGTGTGCGAATCAGCACCAATCAGAATGTCACCCGGATTAAGATATGATTCCGCTATTATCTGATGACACACCCCTTCACCCACCTCCGAAAGGCATGCTCCGGTTTTTTCTGCAAATTTTCTTATGGTGATGTGATCGTTGGCTAATTCCCTTCGGGGAGAGGGAGCGGCATGATCTAAGAATAGAACCGTTCTTTTCGGGTTTTTCGCCTTTTCCAGATTGATCTTTTGAAGTTGTCTTATAGCCAAAGGACCCGTCCCATCCTGAGTCAAGCAAACATCCACATTCACCAAAGCGATTTCACCTGCGGTCACCTCTCCGCCAGAGGCGCCCGCCTGCCATCCGTCGGGCAGGGATCCGCCTATGGCAGACTTTCCCGCATGGCTTCCAATTACTTTTTCTGCTAATGTTTTACCCATGATCTTCCTCTCTATTAGACCCTTTAATAATTTCAAACAAAAAAGCCCAAAAAATTCGGTTTGGGCTATTAATTTAAAATAAAAGTGTTTTGAAGTCAACTAAACTTTTGTGAAATTATTCACTTTTTGGAGAGTGGAAGCTTTTACTTATCATCTGTGTTTCTTCACCGGCAGGATGAGAAAATTTTAGAGCTTAAAAAAGCTTGACTTTTAGGAAAATATCCCATAAGATAAAAAAGTCTTTCAAGGATTTCTATAAAGAAAATATTAGCGAAATTTTAAAAACAGAAAGGAGTTACCCGGCGATGGCGTATAAAGAAGAAATCAAAAGGTATGATGTTTCATACTACGGTGGTGGCAAGAACGTTTCAGGGTACAATTATCGGGCGATAATCGGGCTTCGCAAAGAGGATGGCACTCTTCTGGGAGCCGCATATTTTCATGATAACCCAGACACCATGCCGGACTCGGATAGCCTAAGTGCAAGCGGTTATGTATATTGTCACTTTCTGAGCGAGCATTTTGCGAAAATAATGGACCTACTCAGAAACGAAAAGCCGGTCTACTTGGAGTACGTTGCTGGATCATGGAAGCACGCACGCATAGCCACCTCTTTGGAGCCCGTTGGCGAAGGCGAGTCGTCATAATTGTTTGACTCTGGAACAGGTGATACTTAGAATGTTTCGGGGATAGCGCGTAACCAAGGCTTTACGCCTTGACGTTAACTATTGCCGGAAGGTTTAGATTCAATTCTCGAAAAGAATCCTCAACCAAGCAAAATGTCAGAAAATAAAGAAGACAAAAAAGCATTCCTTACCCCAGCCGGGGCAATCATCGTCTTAATCTGTTTTTTCCTTCCATGGGTGAAAGTTTCCTGTGGGGGGAATGTCAAATACGTTTCTGGGGCAGAAATAGGAGGGATTTTTTGGCTTATTTTTGTTGCGGCATTAGCGATAATTCTTGCGTTTTTCTATTTCCGAAGCCAAAAACAACTTGAGAAGTCAAAGCCTGTCGCAATATTTAGCTCGATGGCTGCATTATTGGTCATATTCATCAAATATCTCAGTTCAACTTGTGGACAAAAGAGCGTCTTTGTTAGGGCTGGGTCTAAAGCGATTGATTGTACCATTCAGCTCGGTGCTATCGGCACGGTTATTGGTTTTATTATCGCGATGACTGCTTCGGTTTTACTCAAAACGGGAGTGCGACAAAAACAAGAAAAGTCAGGGATTTAATTTGTCAACGGATATAACGGAAAAGATCGTCTCAAATCCGGTTGATCTCTTTAATCTGTTAGGAATTCACCTTTGAATTTAAAACCGCAACAATGGTTCGCAAAGTTCACCATAAATAAATTATTGCATTCCATCAACGGAAAAAAACGGCGGGTAAAGATGCGTATGCATTCATACGAAATACCCGCCGTCAGCACGGGTGCCACACTCTCCCGGTGCGTCCGTAAGTGTTTGTGAGACAGCGACACTTTCTTAGTAAGTGTTTAAAATGAGCATAATCATGACACAGCCTCGATGGGGAGGAGGTTGAAAAATCTCGCCAGAGGCGGTTAGACGACCGCCCGTCTGCCCAGACGGACGCCCGTATGGGTGGGCGGATCTGCCTAGGTATGATATGAATGAAAAATCTTCTGGGCGAAAAGTATTTAACCCTCTCCCCGTGGGGGAGAGGGCAAGTCGGAGATCCCGCCAAAGGCGGGGGGTGAGGGGGATAAAGTAGAGTTTTCATGAATAAAAAATCTTCTGTGCCAAAAGAAAAAAATCGCTGTGATGTCTGTGGCAAGCGTTTCAAAAAGGGACAAACCAGATACCGTATCAATATCGAAGTCATCTCTGACTTCGATGGATACATCGACGATTTTTCCAAAAAGCCCCAAGATTATTTAGAGAAAAAAATCCAAAAGGTGATAGAAGATACACAAGAATTGACGGAAAAAGAATTGGAGGAACAGGTTTATCTAAAACGTTATATGCTTATCTGTGTCAATTGCCGGGAGGAGTTTTTGAAAATATTGGGAAGGTTTATGGGTCAGTAATCCGGAGTGCGGAAGCAAAGCTTCCGCTGCGTCCCGCCTTTGGCGGGACGCACTCCAACACAAATTAGATATGAAACACGCAGATTTCGTTCATCTTCACGTTCATACTCAATATAGCCTCCTGGATGGGGCTATAAAGTTAGATGATTTGGTGGCACAGGCGCAAGAATACAAAATGCCTGCCTTAGCTATCACCGATCATGGGAATATGTTCGGGGTGGTGGAGTTTTATAAAAAATGTATGGCGGGCGGGATCAAGCCCATCATAGGCTGTGAGGTCTATGTGGCTCCCCAGGATCGGAGAAAGAAAGAACCGATCAAAGGTCTTCCTGATGCAGGTTATCACTTGATCCTATTAGTCAAAGATCTGTCCGGTTACAAAAACTTAATGAAACTTTCCACCATCGGCTATCTGGAGGGATTCTATCACAAGCCCCGCATTGATAAAGAGGTGCTAAGAAAACATAGCGAAGGTCTTTTTGCTTTATCCAGTTGCCTCCACGGGGAGATTCCAACTCTCCTTTTAGCTGATAATCACAATAAGGCAAAAGATGTGGTTGAAGAATATAAATCCATGTTCGGAGAAGGGAATTTCTTTTTAGAGATACAAAACCACCAGATTGAGGAGGAGAAAAAAGCCATACGGCTTTTGTCCAAATTAGCCGAGGAGACCCAGGTGGGCTTGGTGGCGACAAATGATTGTCATTACCTGAAAAAAGAACATGCACAAGCTCATGATGTTCTCTTATGCATCCAGACCGGAAAGAAGGTTACAGATGCAGACCGGCTCAAATTTGCCAATGAGGAGATGTATTTTAAATCTCCGGAGGAGATGAAAAAGCTCTTTGAGGATTTCCCTCACGTTATAGAAAACACCATAAGGATCGCCGAACAATGCAACTTGGATTTGGAATTTGGAAAAACTCACCTTCCCGATTTTCCTCCTCCCCCTGGTTTTGATGATCTGGATTCCTACCTGGAGTTTCTTTCTCGTAAAGGCTTAGCTCAAAGGTATTCAAAAGTCACCCCGGGACTCGAAGAGAGATTAGAATATGAGCTGAAGGTTATAAAACAGATGGGGTTTGCCGGATACTTTCTGATCGTCAAGGATTTCATCGACTATGCCAAAAGCAAAGAGATTCGGGTGGGTCCGGGAAGGGGCTCGGTGGGAGGGAGTTTGGTGGCTTATGCTCTGGGAATAACCAACATGGACCCCATCAAATATGGGCTTTTATTTGAAAGATTTTTAAACCCCGAAAGGATTTCTCTGCCGGATATAGACATAGATTTCTCGGATCGAGAAAGGGATAAAATTATAAGATACGTAATCAACAAATATGGCAAGGATAACGTTGCCCAGATCATCACCTTTGGCACCATGGCCGCGCGGGCGGTGGTGAGGGATGTGGGAAGGGCTTTGGACATTCCATATTCGGAGGTGGATCGAATCGCCAAGATGATCCCCTGGTTTCCGGATATGACCCTAAAGAGTGCCATGGAACGGGAAGCGGATTTGCGCAATCTGGTCAAAAGCGACCCTCGAATCGAGAAACTCATATCCTATTCTGAGGTGCTGGAAGGTTTATGCCGACACGCGTCCACCCATGCGGCGGGCGTGGTAATAGCTCCCGAAGCCTTGACCGAATACGTTCCCCTTTACAAAGGGACCAAGGAGGAGATAACCACGCAATACGATATGAAAGGGATCGAAGATATAGGACTTTTGAAAATGGATTTTTTGGGGCTTAGAACCTTGACCGTGATCGACGATACTCTAAACATGCTAAGAGAAGACCTTAATTTGGTTTTAGATATAGATACAATTACTTTGGACGACAAAAAGACTTACCAGCTTTTCTCCAATGGAGAGACCGTGGGGATATTCCAATTCGAAAGCTCCGGAATGAGAGATTATCTTTGCAAGCTAAAACCGGAGAGCCTGGAGGAGTTGACTGCTATGAATGCTCTTTATCGCCCCGGTCCTCTGGATTCTTACATGATCGATGAGTATATCCAGAGAAAAAGAGGGCAGAAAAGGATAGTATATGAGCATCCCTTGTTGGAACCAATATTGAAAGAGACCTACGGGGTGATCGTTTATCAGGAGCAGGTTTTGAAAATCGCCAGTGAGTTGGCTGGATATAGTTTAGGCAAAGCGGATATTTTGAGAAAAGCCATGGGAAAGAAGAAGGCGGAGCTTATGGTTCAACAAAGGGAGGAATTCAAAAAAGGGGCAAAGGCTAAAGGGATAAGAGAAGAGGTAGCAGACAAAATCTTCGATCTGATGGCAACCTTCGGAAGATACGGATTCAACAAGGCACACTCCGCCGGCTATGCCTACATCGCCTATCAGACCGCCTATCTAAAAACTCACTATCCGGTCCAGTTCATGGCCGCCACCACGTCTTCTGAAATAGGAAACACCAATCGGATTGTAACTCTGATGGAGGAATGTAGGAGGATGGGGATTGAGGTTTTGCCTCCAGATGTGAACGAAAGCGTGGGGAGCTTCAAGGTGGTGGGGAGTAAAATCAGATTTGGCTTGGAGGCGGTAAAAAACGTGGGACATGGTGCCATCGAAGCCATCGTTTTGGCGAGAGATAGGGTCGGGAGATTTAATAACTTATTTCAATTTTGCGAAGAGGTGGATTTAAATGCTTTAAATAAAAGGGTTATAGAGAGTTTGATCCAAGCGGGAGCATTCGATTCGGTCTCCAAGCATAGAGCACAGCTTATGGCTTCTTTGGATACAGCTATGAATTATGCACAGAACATCCAAGAAGACAAAAAAAGGGGTCAAACTTCCCTTTTCGATATAGGTTCGACAGGCTCACTACAAGTTGATGCAAAATCTACGACCTCGCCCACTCCCAAAATGTTTGAGGTTCCGGAATGGCACATCAGTGAGATTTTATCCAAAGAAAAGGAAATATTGGGGTTCTACATCTCCGGGCATCCTCTGACCAAATATGAGGAGGAGTTAAAAACCTTCGCAACCAGAACCACCCAGACCCTTGAGGAAGCCAAAGACGGAGAGGAAGTTTATATCGGGGGGGTGATCACCAATGTAAAAACCAATATTGACCGGAAAAAGAATCAGATGGCATTTGCCACTCTGGAAGATTTTGTGGGCAGTGTAGAGGTGGTAGTCTTTTCAGACTGTTTTGAGGAGAACCGAAGAATTATCAGATCCGACTCCATGGTTTTGGTCAAAGGGAGAGCCTCTACCAAGGAGGGAGAGAAAGTTAAGGTGGTGGCATCTGAGGTGACCAGCTTAAGCAAGGTTTATCAAAAGATGAACACCATGCTCCACGTCCTCCTTTTGACCTCTGGAGCAAGTGAGGATATAATAGCTGAACTGAAAGGGGTTTTGTCCTCTCACCCCGGCAAGTCTCCGGTGATTTTGCATGTAAGAACTGATCAAGAGGAACTGAAGATGAGATTAAAAAATATTTCTGTGGAGGTTTCCAAAGAGCTTTTGGAAAAATTAAAATGCCTCTGTGGTGAAAAGAATGTATATTTGAACCGTAGTTAAAAGAATCCCCTCTCCCCTGCGGGGAGATTGAACGAAGTGAAACCCATAGGGTTGAGCGTAGCAAAATCCGTAGGAGGGATAGGGTGAGGGGGATTAGGATGATTGGATGGTAATGGACGGGTCGTCCCTTACCAAGAGGGAAGACTCGCGTAGCCAAGCCTTTATGGCTTGGCTTGCAAGCCGTGAAGGCTTGCCTACGCGCTGTTTCTAAGGAGATAGGTCGTTGATTCCTGTCACACTCAGTCTGATCTTTGTTTTCCTTTTTGCAGAGAATATGCCTGCAGAATCAAAATCCCTGCTTGAGAATATATACCTGATAGTTGGTATTGGAGTTGGGATAGCAGGGGTCATTATTACCTACTTGACCTACCGCGCAAGCAAGAAGAAAAAGAAGGGAAAAGAGACGGTTATCGTCGCTGGTGGTGATGTAGCCACACATCAGGCCAAAATTGAAAAGACTGACGCTGGTGGTGATGTCATAAAAGACAGAGCTCAAGTTGACAAGCACACAGAAATTCACTATCACATCGAAAAGCCACTGCTCCAAAAACCACTTGAATTTCCACTTCCGCCGGAGCTAAACAATCAAACTCCTCCAGAACCGAATTTTGTCGGCAGACTTGAGATGCTCAAGACTATTACTGAGTGGTATAATGACCCAAAGGTTCGCATTGGTGCACTGATTGGCTGGGGTGGTGTGGGAAAATCTGCTCTGGTCAGGAAATGGTATGACTCATTAGAAGAAAACGAAATCCATCCAGATGGCATCTTCTGGTGGGGATTTTATCGAAATGCCTATCTTGAGCCATTTTTAAATGCTCTCCTAAGATATGTCAGTCAAGGAGAGATAGACCCAGACACTATAAAAAGCACCTGGGAGAAGACGGAAAGGATAAAGGAGTATATTTCTAAAGGGACATACCTGATCATTTTGGATGGACTGGAGCAGATGCAGAAACCGGAATCAGGGGATGAGTTTGGAAAGATGCAACATCGTGAATGCACAGAACTGCTCCACTTCATAGTTGATACATCTAAAGCAGGCTTGTGTCTGATCACCACCCGCTATCTGCTGAAGGATTTGGACAATTGGCATGAGCAGAGTTATAAAACGATTCCATTAGTTGACCTGAGCCTTCCGGATGCACTGGCGGTGCTGAAAAAACGGGGAGTTAAGGGAAATGACGAGGATATAAAAGAGGTTATCGAAAGATACAAAGGACATGCACTGAGCCTGACTTTAGTGGCGGGCTATTTGAATAAATACTATGATGGCGACATAAAACATGCACCAGATATTAAATTTGTCTTCAGCGATAAAGAGCGATTTAAGGACGTAAACAAGCTGTTGCGCAAATATGCAGAAAAGATGACTAAGTCGGAGCTTGTCTTTTTGAATATCTTCTCGCTATTTCATAAAGAGGTAACTGAAAATGAGTTTACGGGTGTATTTCGACATAAGATAGAAGGCACAAGTTTCAATGATGTCTTGGTTAAAATGAGCGAGCTTGATTTCAAAGACTTAGTAGATGGTCTTGTGGACTGGCGGCTTATTTCTTATGACGAAACTAAAATGTCATATACAACACATCCATTGATAAAAACCTATTTTGAAACGGCTTTTTATGATGAGGATAAGAAACTTTGCCACAAACGCATTTATGAATATTTTGGCGAACATGCACCAGAAAGGCCAGAAACCTTAGAGGAGATGCAGCCACTCTTTGAACAGGTCTATCATGGCTGTTCTGCTGGGCTTTATGATGAGGCTTATAACGAAGTATATAGACAGAAAATTGATAGAAAAAACGAATTCTATATAACGCACAAGCTCGGTGCCTGGGAGACTGACCTTTCTCTCATAAGAAATTTCTTTCCAAAAGGTGACTTCTCACAGTTGCCGCCGGTGAGCAAAAAGAGCGATCAAAGCTGGCTATTAAATTCACTAGGATTGGCACTTCTTAATACAGGTCGACCGAAAGAGGCTGAAGAACTGTTTGTTCGAAAGACAAAGATGCAAATCGAAGACAAAGATTGGGCAAACGCCTCTGGGGGTTATCAAAACTTAGCTGGCCTTCAGTTCCGAATAGGTGAGATCAAAAAAGGAGTTGAAAGTGCAAAGAGGTCGCTTGAAATGGCAGAAAAGGTAGGTTCTTCTGAGGATATTATAAATTCAAAAGCCTATCTTGCACATTTACTTCATCTTCTGGGCAAAAGCAAAGAAGCAGAAAAATGGTTTAAAGGGGCAGATGAGCTTTCAATAGAAACTACTGGACAGCGAGATTACAGCATAACTGGAGTTTTCTATGCTGATTTTCTCATATCAAATAACAGAGTTGATGAGGCTTTCGAACTTACAAGACAAAACCTTGAGATTTGCAAAGAGAATAATTTTGTAAATAGTATCTCAAGATGTCACCGCTGTCTTGGTGCTATCGAGAGGATAAAGGGAAATCATAAAGAGGCTATGGCTTATCTCCAAAAAGCTCTTGAGCTTGCAAGAAAGGTTGGCATGCCATATCTTGAAATCGAAGCACTGTTAGAGTATGGCAGGCTATATTTGAATAAAGGTGAATACAAAGAAGCCATAAATTCCGGGAATGAGGTGTTAAGAATTTGCCAAAGAACCAGCTTTTTACTCTGTGAGCCTGATGCAGAGGTAATTTTAGCCAAGGCATATCTTGTCCGGAAAGATTTTGATAAAGCCAAAACCTTCGCCAACTCAGCCTTATCCAAATCCCAAAAAATGAGCTACAAATTGGCAGAGAATGATGCATTGAATTTGCTGAAAGAAATACAGTAATACCTCTTTGTTGGTAACGGACACCTTGTCCGTTCACGGTGAATCCGTTCAGGATGAATCCGCTACCATAAACCGTCACGAACGAGGGCGTCCGTGACGAACGAGAGAAAAATCAAAAAAACTTCTTTAGCTCTCAAACCTCTCATTTATGCGAACCGTATTTTTTACACAGCTTAGCAGGATTTGTGAAGGCAACTCAAAATGAATAAAACGTTCAACCTAAAGGGAGAGACATGAAAAAATCCAAGAACTTCTTTTTTATTTTAACCTTTCTTTTTTCAATTGGAATTTTTTGTCACCTTTCAAGTAAAAGCGTTTTGGGAGGTGACGAGGAGAAGAAGAATCCATCTTCGACTAAATCAGCCAATACCTTGACCTGGTATAAATATGATGAAGGATTGGCAAAAGCCAAAAAGGAGAAAAAACATATTCTGGTCGCCTTTTATACCAACTGGTGTGGTTGGTGCAAGAGAATGGATAAGAATACCTATGGAGACGAAGGGGTCAAAAAGGTCTTAAATAAAGATTATGTGCCAATCAAAGTCAATGCCGAATCTAAAGAAAAAGTGGAAGTAAATGGCAAGAAGATAACCGAAACGGAGCTGGCCCGAGAGCTGTATAAAGCCAGAAGTTACCCCACCACCTGGTTTTTGAAACAATCGGGAGAGAAAATCGCCCCATATTTAGGATATGTGGATGCCCAAAATTTTCTGAAAGTGCTCAACTACATGAAAGATGATCTATACGACAAAATGAGCTTCGATGAGTATCTGAAAAATCAAGACAAAAAGAAAGATAGCGAAAAGAAATGAGGATCTTATCCATAATGATTGATAACATACGCGCTTATGTTTTACAATCCAGCACTTTCTATTATTTATGACATGTCAAGAAGAATATCAGACGAGTCCCTCTCTTTTTAAGAGAGGGATTAGGGTGAGTTCGAAGAGGTGTCACATTGAACTCACGCCCTCACCCCTTCCCTTAAAAAGAGAAGGGGACACACTACGAATTTCTACTCGGCATGACATTATTAAAGGGTTACCAGCCTCCTGTGGTGGCACTACCTTCTTTTATTTATGACATATCAAAAAGAATATTGTATTAGGTGCCGGCGGTTTGCGGAAAAATAAATGGAATTTATGGTAATATAATACGAAATTTGAAAAATCAACTGAAGGCGAAGTTAGCTTTTAACTTCGCTTTTTCTTTTTTATTTGACAGAGAGTGTTTTCATCGTATATTATCTTGCAAATTATCGAAGATGGTGAGTTCATCGAACCATGGTTAAGAAAATTTTATTTGCGGTTTGGTGGTTGATATTGTTCTCTTTTTCAAGCTCTTATGCCACCAAGTATGCCGGTGAATTCTTGAGCCTGGGAGTAGGCGCCAAAGCTCTGGGCATGGGAGGGGCTTTTGTGGGGGTGGCAAATGACGCTTGCGCCTCCTATTGGAATCCCTCTGGGCTTTGCCAACTTGACCGGAAACAACTCTCCTTGATGCATGCGGAGACCTTTGGATCCTTGCTTAATCATGATTTCATCGCATTTGCTTTGCCCCTTTCCGCCAAAGCCGGATCTGCCTATGGCAGAGAAGAAAACCCATCCAACTCCACCATAGCTTTTAGCCTTTTGCGTTTAGGGGGAGGAGGGATAAAGATCACCGACTTAGAAAAAAAGGGGGTGCCTATAAGTGATAGTAATAGGGTGATCTTACTCAGAGAAGAAAGCCATGCGGATTATGCTTTCCTCTTTTCGTATTCGCATCCGATTCGTCCTGATTTTTCTTGGGGGGCAAATCTGAAGCTGATCTATCGCCATCTGGTGAATAATTCCGCCTTTGGTCTGGGAGCGGATATTTCCTTTCTGGCAAGACCTTATCCTTTTTTATCATTAGGTGCCAACCTTATGGACATAACGCCAACCCTCCTTTTCTATGATAACGGCACCACCGAAACCATCACCCCTACTACAAAATTTGGACTGGGGATCAAACGGGAAATCAAAGATTTCTCCTTCCTTTTTGCCTCAGATGCGGACATCCGATACGAGGGAAGGAAATTTTCCGCCCAATATTGGATTGGTGAAATTTCTTGGGATATGCACTATGGAATTGAAATTCTTTATCGCAAGAGCTTAGCGGGCAGATTGGGTTTCGATCAAGGAGACTTCACCGCGGGAGCAGGGTTTTTGATCAGGCAATTTGGCTTAGATGTAGCATTTCTTTCTCATGAGCAGTTAGACAACACCTATCGAATCTCGTTTTTTGTAAAGCTTTAAGAAGCATATTCGCTCATGCTAATTTGATTGAAATTCTCAAGATGCGTAGCGGAGCCTTTATGGCTCCGTAAAGGCCTTGTTTGAAAGTTAAATTCGGATTTTGAAAAAAGTTTTCTTAAGCTAAAAATCAAATGCCTCAAGTAAGCTCTACTAATAAGGAAAGGAGTAAAAAGGTGTCAAGATTCCTACGGATCCAGATTTGGACAATCTTTTCGATTCTTTTGGTTTTTGTTTTTCTTTTCTGCCCCATCTACCCTGGTCATTGCTCAGCCTCAAAAACAGAAAAGAGTTCTTCAAAAGTCCAGCAACTAGCCAAAGTTAATGAAGAGTCCATCACTCAGAAAAGATTTCAAGACTTTTTAAAAAATCGTAACATACTCTCCTCCAATAATTCAGAGGAGGATCAAAAGAAAAAAGAGGATGCCCTGCATGAGTTGATAAGGGATATCTTGATTGATCAAAAATCCGCCTCCCTTAATTTGGAGTCCGATTCGAGTTTTGTCGAAGCAAAAAAGAAACATATGAATGATTTTCTTTTAAGTTACCTGCATGATAAGGAGATAATGGATAGAATACAGTTCACCGATGCAGAGATAAAAGATTATTATAATCAGCACAGGGATGAATATTACGCCACCCCAGAAAAAAGAGAAATTAGACACCTTTTTATCAAGATAAAGGCGGATTCCACCCAGAAGGATTCTGAGGGAAGCCTGAAAAAAGCAGAAAGAGCGGCAAAAAGGAAAATTGAAGCTCTATACCAAAGAGTTAAAGCGGGAGAAGATTTTGGGGAGTTGGTGAAAAAATATTCGGAGGAATTTCCACGCTCAGATATGAGCGGAAATATGGGATATGTGGAAAGGGGAAAATTCAGCCCCCAGCTCGATTCAGTGGCATTTTCCTTAGAAGTGGGACAGATTTCACCCCCAGTCAAGGACGATGAAGGATACCATCTGATTTCAGTGCTGGGTATAAAAGAAAAGACATATAGGGACTTTGACGAAAAGGTAGCGCAAGGGATAAGGGGATTTTTGCAAGACCAGAAATCTCAAGAGATGACTAAAGAATATTTGGACCAGCTTCACGCCAGGACCAAATTCGTTTATAATGACGAGATTTTAAACCAACCGGAGCCTGGGGTAAAGAAAAATGACTGGGCCCTTATCATCAACGACCAGGACACCATCAATTCCCAATTTTATGCCTCTAAGATAAGTTGGTATAAGTCGAATCTGGGAAAGGACTCTTTAACCCTCGAGGACAAAAAAAATCTTTTGAAAAACATTCTGGCACTCCCCTTAATTCTAATCATGGAGGCAGAAAGGAAAGGTTACAGAGATTCGATCGATTATAAAGTGGAGGAGAGGGCTTTCACTTTGGATGAAGCCAAAAACAGGATACAGGCGGAGAAATTTAAAAAGGATTTCCCTCCCCCCACGAAAGAAGAGATAGAAGCCTATTTTCAGGCACATAAAATCGACTATCCTCCCTTAGGGGTGCCGGTCCACGTTTATCATATCCTCTTCGATGATTCCTTGAAGGCGATGGAGGTTTTGAACCAGATCAGAGACGGGGCGGATTTCGTGGAGTTAGCTAAAAAATATTATCCGGGCGAGCCGGAAATCAAAGATGCCGCTTATGACTTAGGATTTATTACTCAAGACGAGATGCCACAAAACTTCTATGAAAAAGCTTTGAGCTTAAACGTTGGCGAGGTAAGCGAACCAGTAAGAACCCAATGGGGCTTTCATTTGATAAAAGTGGTGGAGAAAAAAAATGAGGGGAAAACCTTTGAGGATATAATGCCTGAGGTGGAAAAAGATGTGAAGTGGAAGAAGATAAACGAATATCAGGAGAACTGGGAAAAATCGCTTTTCAACGAAGCCAAAATCTGGATTAATCAAAAATTATTAAAAGAGCTTCAGCTGGATAAACCTCAGGGATAGTAAAATACTCCAGACAAAAAATGTGAGGCTCGTCCCGCACTTTGCGGGACGCACATTCATACTAACTTTTGGCTATTATCTCTAATCTTTTATCTGCCTCGGTTCGATTTCATTCAGCGTAAATGGAAATTTCTTTTTACAATGAGTTCAAAAGAAAGGCTACACATCTAGTAGCCTTAGCCATTCCCATTGGCTACTTTTTTTTGGACAAGCTTTTGTCTTTAGTGATCCTCGTCCCTTTCGCTTTGGGTTCGATAGTCACTGATATAATCCGGCTTAAGCGGCTTCCCCTGCATGGTTTTTTGAATCGACTCATAGGACCAGTGTTAAGGGAGCATGAGGAATCCGACTTTACCGGTTCCAGCTACATTCTTACCGCTTCGGTTTTAAGCATAGCTCTCTTTGACAAAAGCGTAGCCATAGCCGCCATCTCCTTCATCATCCTGGGTGATATTGCCGCGGCTTTGATTGGAAGAAGATATGGCAGACTCAAAATTAACCTTAGGCTTGCGCATTCCAATATCCACACGGGACTAAGTCTACGCAAAAATAAAACTTTTGAAGGAAGCTTTGCTTGTCTTTTCATGTGCCTCTTGGTGGCTCTAATTGTTCCTGGACTTCCTTTATGGATAGGCGTGGTGGGTGCCTTTATAGCCACAGTGGTTGAGGGGATAACGTTCCCCGTGGATGATAACTTCTCAGTCCCTTTGATAAGTGGCTTAGTTATGCAAATTTTAGTGCTAATGTAAAAATCTGGTGCCGAACTATTTTTGACGGGTTTCGTTAAAAAAGGTTACGGTTTAGATTCGCTACGCTCACTACAAGTCGGTTACGTATCGTTTATCGTTGGTCATTTCGAAGGATCCGCCTCTGGCGGAAAAGAAAGGCTACGGATGGACAATCTGAAGGAGAGACGACGAACCAAACCCTAATACGAAACCGATACGTGGCCGCCACCTAAACCGATAAACACAAAACAGACTTAGGCGACATACTCTAAAATGTTTTCAAATCTTTAACTATTAATGGGGGTTAAATATGCCCAAAGGAAGAGTGAAATGGTTTAACGCTAAAAAGGGGTACGGTTTTATCACTTCTGAGGATGGAAAGGAGATATTCGTCCATTTCTCCTCTCTACAAACAGAGGGATATAAAACCCTAAGAGAAGGGGATGAGGTCAACTTTGAGATAACCAAAGGGGAGAAAGGAGAGCAAGCCACCAAAGTGGTGAAATTATCACATTAACAAAGCATTTTTAAAAGCCCCGCCGACGGCGGGGCTTTCTTGTTGTGATTTTCTCTTTCTAAAAGCTGTAACCGTAGACCGGGTTGCGAGGCATTTGCGAGCTACCCGGCACCCATGTTAAGGAGTTTTTAAAGAAGATGAATCAAAAATTCATAGACCTAAGAAGTGACACGGTAACAAAACCCTCCAAAGCCATGCGGAAAGCCATAGCCGAAGCAGAGGTGGGAGACGACGTTTTCGAGGATGATCCCACGGTTAAAAGATTAGAAGGAATGGTGGCGGAGCTTTTGGGCAAGGAAAAAGCTTTGTTCATCCCCAGCGGAACTATGGCAAACGAAGTGGCTATTAAGTCTTTGACCAAACCGGGGGACGAGGTGATATTGGAGGAAGATTCACATATATACAATTATGAAGTGGGAGCTCCTTCTGTTCTTTGCGGAGTCCAATTACATGCCATAAAAGGGGAAAGAGGAGTTTTAACTCTACAGCAAATTCTGGATCATATTCGTCCACAAGACATTCATATTCCACCAACCACTTTAATCTGTTTGGAAAATACCCACAATCGGGCGGGCGGAACAATTTATCCTTTAGAGGAGATTAAAAAAATAAGAGAAGCTACGAAACTTTTAGGAATCAAGATGCATCTGGATGGTGCCCGGCTGTGGAACGCCACCATCGCCACCGGAATTCCTTTGGATGAATATGCCAGACATTTTGATTCAGTTTCAGTCTGTTTATCGAAGGGTTTAGGTGCACCAATTGGTTCGGTCATATCCGGAAGCTCTGATTTTATTCGAATTGCCAGAAGAAACCGGAAGATGTTTGGTGGGGGGATGAGACAGGTGGGGATAATCGCCGCCGCGGGGATTTATGCCATTGAAAATAATTTTAATCGTTTGATCGAAGATCATCGAAATGCCAAAGCCTTAGCCTTAGGCTTATCAAAAATCCCCAAAATCTCTGTGGATATGGAAAGCGTTCAGACTAATATTGTGGTCATAGATATAAAAGAAAGCGGTATGGAGGTTAGCGAGGTTTTGGAAAAATTGTCCGAAGGATCCCGCTTCGCGGGAAAAGAAAAAGGTGTTTTAGCCGTCCCCTTCGGAAAAAACAAAATCCGATGCGTAACTCACTTGGATGTGAATCGAGATGATATTTATAAGGCTCTGGAGGTGTTTAAACAGGTATTTGAAAGTTCTCCAACGGACTCCTCCTGACCCGGTCTCTTACTTCGTCTCCCGCTAAAGGGCGAATATCTCAGGAAAGGGTCTTATGATGCCTCGGCAATAGGAATTGGCGAAGCAAAATGGCTTCCCGCCAAAAGCGGGATGCATACGATAGGCAGGTACGAATTTAATTAATGAGAAAGGAAACCAAAGGATATTTACTGGTGATTTTGGGGGCAACTCTGTTGGGCACCATCGGGATTTTTGGGAGGTTCATATATCTTCATGAGCCTGATCCTCTGACGGTAGTGACCTTCAGGGCGCTTATCGCTTTCATTCTTTTATTCTTCATCTCCATAGTCTTAAATCCGAACTCCCTTAGAATCAGAAAAAGGGATTTTTTATATTTTGCCATATATGGTTTTTTAAGCGTGACTTTATGTTTTCTTTTGTTCTTTTATGCCATCAAATTTACCACCATAGCCACCGCCACCATCCTTTTATATACATATCCAGCCTTCATTGTAGTTCTTTCCAAAATTTTTTTGAAGGAGGCGTTAACCAGAGCCAAATTCTTTGCTCTGCTTTTGACCTTTTTAGGGTGCATTTTAGTTATCCAGGTGTATAATCCCACAGAATTAAAGTTAAATTTAAGGGGGGTGATCTACGGATTAGGGGCAGGTATGGGGGCGGGGTTTTATAGTATATTTGGGAAGAAAGCGGTGGAAAGATATAATCCCTGGACCGTGGTCACATATACTTTCGGGTTCGGAAGTTTTTTTCTTCTAATCGCCCGAGGCGTAAGACCTCTTTATTCAGTAAATTATCCTTCCATGACCTGGATTTGGATCTTCGCCTTGGCTATTCTCTCCACCTTATTGGGTTATTCAATTTACACCAGAGGATTGAAATATATAGAGGCAAGCCGTGCCGGAATAGTTGCCACTTGGGAGGTAGTGGTAGCATCCTTTTTAGCCTTCATCATCTTTGGCGAAAAATTGAGTCCCTTACAAATCTTCGGCGCCCTTTTCATCTTTCTGGGAATTTTCATCATAAAGATAAAGTAAACAGTGTGGGGAGTGCAACAATTTATTTATGGTAAGCTTGGGAACTTTTGTTATGGTTTTAAATTTGCAGAAACAAGGTTCTTGCACTCCATAGTCACCGTCCGCTTTAATCCCTCCCATCAAGGGAGGGGGAATTGATAAACTCCCCTCTCCCCTTGTGGGAGATTGAACGAAGAGAAACCCATAGGGTTGAACGAAGCGAAATGCATGGCAGGGTTAGGGTGAGGGGTATATAAGCTTATTCACTGCTTTTGTATTAGCTTAATAGCGTTTTATTATTTTCGCGCCCGGGTAGTAGTGAGTGAGAATCTCTTTATAGGAGTATCCTTTTCGAGCCATGCCGATGGCACCGGTTTGACACATGCCCACACCGTGACCGTTTCCATGTCCCCTGGCAGTAACCCATTGTATAGAATTATCAAATCCCCTTTGAATTTCTAAATCAAATAAAGTGTTGGGCAAAATCAAATTGGGATCGCTTCCCCTTTTCAAAGCCCATCTTATTTTATCCTTATATATTCGGTAAGTCCCGGAGTCGGTCACCACCTCTAAAATTTCGATTCTTCCTGAAGGTGATCTTTCCCTTACAATCAGATCCACTAAATTCCCAAATCCTCCTGCCCAGACGAGTGAACATCCACTTGACTCTTTCGGAATGAATTCCACCACTTGTCCTGTAGAAAGAGCTTCTTGTCCAGCATTCTTCACCAAACTGTCCAGGAAGGAAGAAAGGTCTTTCTCCAAATCCTTTTTGCCCCAGATCTCCTCCCAGGTATAATTTTTTGCCCAAATGCAAAAATTATCGTCATCCACCGAAATTAAATACGGCTCTTGTGGTTTATCCCAAACTTTTTCAATATATTCAGTCCTCCCTCCACAGTTAGCATGATAATAGGCATGAATGAGTTTTTTTCCAAAAGCCAGCACCTTCCCTTTTGTATCTTTGATGGCTTTATTCACCAAGTGATCTTCTATTCCTATCCCGTTATAAACCTGATCTGCCACCGAAGCTTCCAGGTCGTATCCTGAGTTTTCATATTGCCCCAAACAAGAAAGTGAGTAGGTTCGGGCGGCTACGGCTTGGGCTTTGAGCGCCTCGATCTCTTCATCATTCAACTTGCCGATCTCCGCGGGGACAACTCCTTTAAGATAATCCTCAACCGGGAGTATATTAAGAACCAAAAGAGATTTTGGACTCTTATCCTCAGGCTCTTTAGGACTTAAGAGCACCTCTAAGGTGCCTCGATAGGGCTTGCCATTCAAGAAAAGATAGGAGTCATCTTTCCTGGGGAAGAAAAAGACCTGGGTTAAGTTTGCTTCTAATTCTCCTCGAGTGCTCTCGCTCAAGACTATACCATCTTCAGAAAGCTCTACCAAGATGTTTGCTGAACCATAAAAAGTTGATCTTTTCCCTTCAGGGTGAACTTTGGGGGTGCCCCCTTTTTTTGGAAATCCCGCCGGAGGCTGGGCACGAAAGCATTTGATTGCAAATGATTCTTTGGGACTGATTACAATATTTTCGCCTGTTTCAAGGAGTTTAACTCTTACCACCGGTTGCTTGGAATTGGTATCGGAATAAAAAATCTCCTCTGTATAAAAGGGCTTTTCTGCGCAACCCATGATGAAGAGAAGAAGTAAAAACAAGTAAATTCTGCGAAGAAAAAGCCCAAAAGGTTTTCCGCCGAAGGCAGACAATGGCTTAATGACCCAACTCACAATTGACCTCTATCGTTTGTCCGCAGGATCCAAAATCGGATCGTTGGCGAGGCTCGTCCCACGGGTTTCGCTTCGCTCAATATCGAAGCTCGATGTTCGAGATTCTTGTTTTCTTAGGAATTATCCAGCTTCGAGCACCGAGCTTCCAGCATCGAAACCGTTAAACGAGCTTCGTAACTACCAAACGAGTCTGGCTATCATATCTAACTAGCATTAAAATAATAACTCCACCCACACTAAATCTTGGGGGCACCTGTGGTTAGGGCACCCCGATCTAACTGTTTTGAGTATATTTTCATTTCTGTAAAAGTCCGTTTAATCCGCTTAATCCGTTGACCGTTTAGGGCAGACATATCTTGCCCAACACGCCAGGTTTTCTTGCTCCGGTCGTCTTTTTAAAGCTGACTTTTTCCCCCTCGATGGTCTGGTTAGCCAAAATGGCAAATGAGATCGCCTCCAAAAAGTCGGGGTCTATGCCCAAGTTCTGGACACTCATTACTTCTATCGGATGAAATAAAAGTTTTAGTCTATTCAAAAAATATCTATTATAAACTCCACCTCCGCACAAGAGGACTTGGTCTATCTTGACTTTTGCTTTGACAAACTTTTCATACGCATTCAATATCGCCCAGACTGAAAGTTCGCTTGCGGTGGCAATCATATCTTTTGGGTTTAATTTAAGTTTTACTCCCCAATTCAAGATTTTGCTCACGAATTCTTCTCCAAAGTTTTCCCGCCCACAGGACTTGGGAGGTCCTTTTCTAAAGTATTCATTCTCCTTCAATCTATTTAATAAACCAGAATTGACCTTGCCAGATAAGGCGATTTTTCCACCTTTGTCGAAATTTTTCTTATAGATTTTTCTGGTCAAATTATCTACGATCATATTTCCTGGTCCCGAATCAAAGGCGAAAATGTCATCCACCTTACCCGCTTTAGGTAAGACCGTAACATTGGCAATGCCACCGATGTTGACCACCATGCGCGAAATTCCCATGTCCCCGAACAAAAGAAAATGGACATAAGGGGTAAGTGGTGCTCCTTCTCCACCGCCGGCGATGTCGCTGGTTCTGAAATCACCCACAGTAACTACCCCAGTCCTTGAAGCAATAACCGAGGGTTCTCCTATCTGGAGCGTGGCTCTCACTTTCTTGCCCAATCTTTTCTCCAGGTTGGGTAAGTGCCTTACCGTTTGTCCATGTGATCCAATTAGATCAATCTCCTTCATCTTGTATCCAGAAGTTTTCGTCACCGAAAAAACAGCCTGGGCAAAATATTCTCCTAAAGCCAGGTTTAATCTTAAAACTTCATCCAAATTTTGATAGGAGGGATCAGAAATCTGGATGATTTTTTGTTGGACCTCTCGAGGAAACTTATACGTTTTACAACCAAGTGGCTTAGCTTTTAAATTCTTTCCCCGCGAAGCGGGATCCTTCGGATTGGTATTATCTATTTTGACTAAGCAGGCATCGATTCCATCTGCCGAGGTGCCCGACATAAGTCCGACCACCAAACGTTGCTTCTTCTTTATAAGATCATACAGCTTTTCCATGAATTGCTTCAAATTTGGTGTCTAAATTAAAAACTCAAAACTACCTCACCCCCTGTGTCCCCCTCTCCACACCTGTGGAGAGGGGTTCACCCTGAAGGGGATTAAGGGGGAGAGGTTATCATTTGAGCTTCTTTTTTGTCGTAAGAATCTTATCCAGGCTAAAATCCAATCTCTGCTCACTTATTTTTCTATCTGAAATCAGTTTTTCAAAATGCTCTAAAACCTCAACTTGTTCTTCGAAATTATCGCATACCAAAATCAGATCGTTCCCGGCTAAAAAAGTCTTTTCGCAAGATTCGGTTAGTTCTCTATTTTTTCTGATAGCTCCCATCGGCATATCATCGGTGATCAATATGCCCCCAAAGCCAAGTTCGTCTCGCAAAATGTCTCCACAAATTATCTGCGATAAAGTGGCAGGTTCATCTGCATCCAAATTCTGGCAGAGCACATGAGTGCTCATGATCATATCGACATTACAAGAGATGGAGGCTTTAAAGGGCAAAAAATCTATTTTCTCGAATCGCTCTTTGGAGTTTGAGTTGATGGGCAAATCCGAATGCGGATCAATTTCTATATCACCTATTCCGGGAAAATGTTTGGCGCAGGCTAAAATATTTTCAGATTTAATCGCCTCTATCGCTACTTTTGACGCTTCTGCCACCCAGGTTGGATCATCTCCAAAAGACCTCTCTTTTACCACCGGATTCTTCGGGTTGGTGAAAACATCCACTACCGGTGCTAAATTGACGTTTATCCCCAATCGGGCTAACTCTTTAGCAGTAGTTTTATAAGCTTTAAATATGCCCTCTTTATCTTTTCTATCCCCATAGAATTTATTAGATGGGAAAACAGGAAAATTTTGGGTAATTCGATTAACTCTTCCTCCTTCCTGATCAATCATAATGAAAAGCGGGTATTCACGATTAGCCTGGAGTTGGCTGATCGTCTCCGAAATCTGTTTTGGCGATTCGATATTTCGAGCAAAAAGGATTACCCCGCCTAAATTCTCTTTTTCAATCAGATGTTGAAAATCATCTGTGGGGAAGCACCCCTGAAATCCGAAGATAAAAAACTGCCCTACCATTTGTGGATTAAAAGCTCCCATCTTTATCGTCTAGCCATAGGATAGGTTTAGGTCTGGGTTTAGGTTTAGATTCGCTACGCTCACTACAAGTCGGCCACGTATCGTCTGTCGTCTATCGGTTTGGTCTATCGTATTTACACGACAAACGATACCCGATGACTTTTCAAACGATTCGTAGCCGCCACCGAAACCTTTTAAAACGAAACCTAAAAAACTAGTCATTATCTAATTGACATAACACTACAGCTTATACCGCACAGACCATATTTTTCCCTTTCCCTTTAGCCAAATATAAGCCTTGATCCACCTTTTCCACCAGGTGTTCGGTGGTGGTTCCATCTTCGGGATAAGTGGCGACCCCTGAACTCACCGTCAATTTAACCCTTATCCCGCTTTGTTCATTTACAAAATCGGTCGACTCCACCCTTGTGCGAATTCTCTCCCCGATCATGTGCGCATCTTTTTTGTTGGTCTGCGGTAATATCACTGCAAATTCTTCTCCCCCATACCGATTAACCATATCCACATCTCGCACCGAATCTTTGATCCTCCTTGCCAGCTCAATCAGAACCTGATTGCCAAAAAGATGTCCGTAAGTGTCATTGCATCTTTTGAACCAATCTATGTCGATCATAAGCAAAGATAAAGATTGCTTATAGCGTTCTGCTCTTTTTATTTCTTGGGAAAGTTTCTTAATGAAGTAACGATAGTTATATATTCCGGTCAGCTCATCCACTATGGTCATCTCCTCAGTCTTTTGGTGTAACGAAGCGTTTTCCATAGCCAGGGCGGCGGATGCGGCTAAGATGGAAAATATTTTCTCGTCCTGCTCCAGAAAAGCTCCCCTCCTTTTGGACCGGGCATCTAATACTCCGATCACCTTCCCCCGAGAGATCATGGGAACAGCCAACCAGGATTTAAATTCTTCTGATTCTTTTTTTGGGTCTGAAGCATTGGCAAGGTCGAAGACCCGCACAGGTTTTCTGCTGGTTGTCACCTTCCGCAAAGTTCCGTTTAGCTGTTTTATGATCGGCTCCTTGAACAGTATCTTTTTCCCCTCCTTAATCTCCCCCAGAAGAGAAAGAGTATTGGAATGGTTTAGGATAAAAATTGAGCAAAACTGGTAACCCAAAATCTTTTGCACGATATTTAGAAGCTCGTCCACTACTTCCTCTAAATTCAGTATCTCTCCTAAATTGCGGGAGGCTTCATAGATGGTTTCAATTTGAGCTTGTGATTTTTCCAATTCTGAGGTTCTCTGATTCAAAATGTCAAACATTCTTGAAAGTTTAGCCCTGGATCTGTCAAGGGTTTGTATAACTGCACTGACCGTAATTACCAGACCCCAGAGAATTGCAATCTTTATAACCAGATAGTTTGCAGAAAGGGTTGCTAAATCTCGGCTGTTGGTGGCGAGATAAAAGACGGAGGACAAGAAGGCCAAAAGGACTCCAGCCAAAAGTCCCGCGGCATAACCTGCAAAAGGAACCACCAAAAAATAAAGAAGGAAAAAGTCTCCTCCCTGCCGGTCTGTAAAAAGGATAAAAAAGGTGATTAGGACGATATCCAAAAAACAAGTAAAGAAATATGTATGTTTTGCCTTTATCCTGGTCTTACTTATATAAATAAAAAATGCGAGAGAGTAAAATAAAAATGCATAAAAAAGAATCCAAACTCTATGGTCAGATTCTTGGGGGGCAAAAAGAAACCATAAGACGAAGCATAAAAATATTATTCCCCGAATCTGCCAAAAAATGTTTTTGGGCTGAGCAACAAATGACCAGAAATCTGAGTCTTTCTTTTTCTCCATGATATTACTCAAATTAGATTAAAACATCTACAGCTTATCCTATTTTTAAACTATATCGGCAAAAAAGCCCAATCTTGTATTCTGGAGGCAAGTGAATAAAATCCTCGATCCAATTTGAGGGGGTTACTTTGCCTTCCTAAACGGCAGAGCCGGACAAAATTCCCTTTGATGACATCTTTTGCAACACATTTTTTTCAAAATTATCTTCTCTACAAATAGAATAAAAATATAAATCAGAAATATCGACAGAGCCAAAATATTCCTTTTTCTTACTAGCTGAAGGAAAGCTACCAAAAGAGGAACCACCCACAAAAGATGAAGAAAGATGGCATAATTATAATCATCCACATACTTTGACTCATCCCCCTTTTCGAAAAGATAACCTGCGATCTTACCCCAACCGGTGTTGCAAACCTTTCCATGATAAAAACAGCTAACACAGCGAGAAAGGGGCAAAATCAAATTCAATGCTATCACGCTATATATAACATAAATTATAGCTAATGCATCGTTCAAGCCAAGCAAAATGTAAATCCCCAATGCAAAAGCTATTAAAAGTATAATCCATCGGAAGACTATTATGTGTTTAGGATAGTTCTCGCAAAATGTAAATTCAATAGCTTCATTTTTATCGTTCATTTTTTCCTCCGAGTTTTAAATTCCAACCAAAGATGATAAATTTTCCAGCAAAAAGCAAATTGAAAATTTAAGCCATTTTGGAAGGTCAAAAGGGTTCATTAAATTTCTTGCTTTTGAAATCCGATTATTTTAAATTAAAATGTCTTTTTAGAAACCTTGAACGAATTCGAACGTATTCCGAAAAAGGATTACATTCTTCTTGGAGGTACGATGTTAGGTTTAAGCAAAGTTGCGGTTCTTTTGACTATGCTCGCCATACTTTTGACCTTCTTTAATTTCAATATCTGTTTTGGCACGGAATTCAGAGCCGGTGGCAACTTTTTCTTCCCGGATACCTTAACCATTCATGACGACTTAATTATCGCAGGCGGCACCATCAAATCGGATGGTATTATCGAAGGTGATCTTATCTCCGCCTCAAACCGCTTGGTTCAAAACGGTGTAGTGGAGGGGAGCGTGATCGCGGGCGCCAAGGATTTGGATATATCAGGTGAAGTTAACGGAAGCGTTAGAGGGTTTGCCCAGAACATCAACGTCAATGGAAAAGTGAACCGGAACTTGATCGGTTTCTGCAGCGCCCTAAACATTGGGCCTGATGCGGAGATCGGAGGTGACCTCACTGCTTTCTGTGGAGAGTTAAACTTGGATGGTAAGGTAGGAAAAGGATTAAGAGGGTCCGTGGGGACTTTGATCATCTCCGGGAGTGTGAATGGAGATGTCTCAGTCAAGGCTGAGAAGATTATCTTGATGCCAACTGCCCAGATATTGGGCGACTTTAAATATAAGAGTGAAAAACAAGCCAAGATCGAATCCGGAGCTTTAGTAAGCGGACAGACTCTCTGGACAAAAAAGGAAAAAGAGGAAGAAGAAAAGCCAAAAGGTCTCTTCACCCTAAAATGTTTAATCACCGAAATCCTTTTCTTATTAGCCTTGATGATTACCGGAATTGTTTTGACCCTCATC
>Ga0315289_10002901_pt1 | contig 26146 bp, 17 predicted proteins | sample YL17G11_40_MG_FD_203452 | JGI IMG/M metagenome (GOLD analysis project Ga0315289, IMG submission 203452) | Sediment microbial communities from Yellowstone Lake, YNP, Wyoming, USA - YL17G11_40 | ecosystem: Environmental > Aquatic > Freshwater > Lake > Sediment | place: USA: Wyoming | collected...
CCCAAGGAAGAAAGAGCCAAACAAGCAAAAATTGCCTTGAAAAATGTCGGGTTGGAAGAATCACATTTTTATCAACTTTCCAATCAGCTTTCCGGCGGACAAATGCAACGCGTGGCCATTGCCCGGGCTTTAATCAATAACCCGTCTTTAATTCTGGCTGATGAACCGACTGGCAATCTGGATACTAAAACCGGAGAACTAGTCCTTAACACTTTTCAAGAACTTAATGACAAACAAAATCATACTATTATTCTAATTACCCATGAACTTAATGTGGCTGAACATGCTGACCGCATTATCTATATCCGCGATGGCGAAATTGTCGAAGACAGCAAAAATGGCAAAAAAAGAATTGTTAACACTTAAAATTATTATGAAAACTTCTGATTTATTTGGCGAAACATATTTAGCTTTGATCTCTAATAAAGCCCGCTCAGGATTGACTATTTTAGGCATTGTTATCGGCATTGGTTCAGTCATTGCCATGGTATCTATTGGCCAAGGCGCGCAAGGGTCAATTGAGTCAAGCATACAAACCTTGGGTTCCAATTTAGTTTTAGTCATGCCTGGCCAGCAGCGCGGGCCTGGCGTTCAAGTCAGCCAAGGCCGTGGCTCTGCCCAATCATTAAAACAGTCAGATGCTGATGCGATAGCTCAGGAAATTACTTTGGCTTCAGCAGTTGCTCCAGAACTTTCCAGCCGTTATCAAATCACGGCCAAAGGCACTAACACCAATACTTCAGTGGTTGGCACAACTGCTGCTTATCCTGCGGTTCGCAATGTAACGATTAGCAGCGGGACTTTTATCTCAAACCAAAATGTCAAAAGCTTAGCCAGAGTGGCAGTCATAGGGCCGACTGTCCGCGATGATCTTTTTGGCGAAAACACAGATCCAGTCGGCCAGTCAATCCGCATTAAAAAAATTGATTTTAAAATTATTGGCATGACTCAGGCCAAAGGCGGCAGTGGTTTTAATAACCAGGATGACATGATCTTTGTGCCCTTGACCACTGCCCAACAATTTTTAGCTGGCAGTGATTATGTGACCACCATTAGCGTGCAAGCAGCAGATCAAAATTCCATGGCTGCCATGCAACAACAGATTACAGATTTATTAATGCAACGCCACAATATTACCAATTCCCAATTAGCTGATTTTTATACCCAAAACCAGGCTGATATTATTGCCAGCGCTTCTTCAATTACCGACACCTTGTCTTTGCTGCTCGGTTCTATAGCCGGCATTTCTTTAATTGTGGGCGGAATTGGCATTATGAATATGATGCTCACTACTGTGACTGAAAGAACCAAAGAAATAGGTTTGCGCAAAGCCATTGGCGCGCAAAAAAGAGATATTAGTTACCAGTTTTTAACCGAGGCCATTATGCTGACTTTAATTGGCGGTATAGTGGGCATATTTTTTGGCTGGCTCGCCTCGTATGGTGTCTCGCATTTTGGGGGCATTGCCACTAAAATTTCCTGGTTTTCAATTATTTTAGGCTTTGGTGTCTCTGCTGCTATTGGCATTATTTTTGGCTATTACCCGGCGCGCCGGGCCAGCGGCTTGAATCCCATCGAAGCGTTGCGTTATGAATAATTTTTTCCCCTTATTAATTTATAATTCGTGCTTAAAAATTAACCACTAAAAAATTTATGAAAACAAACACCATTATTGTTTTTATTATCATTGCTATCATAATCGGCATTGGCGCATTTTATGGCGGCATGCAATTTCAAAAAAGCCAGGCAAATGCCACGCAGCAACAGCGCAGACAAGCTTTTACTGGCCCAGGCTTTAATCAAAATGGACGTCCAGGCAATGGCAACAGTTTTATAAATGGCGATATAATTAGCCAAGATGATAAAAGCGTGACGCTTAAACTGCGCGATGGAGGCTCCAAAATTATTTTCTTTTCTGATTCTACCCAAATCACAAAATCCGCTAGCGGAGCGACTAGTGATTTGACTACCGGAGAAAATCTCATGGTTACTGGCACAACCAATACTGACGGCAGCATTACTGCCCAAACAATCCAAATCAGGCCTGCAATCCAACAAGAAAATGCGCCCACGCTGCCAGAATTACCCAAATCATAATCACTTTAAAAATAAAAACAATTGCCCTAGGACAGTTGTTTTATTTTCTTTATCATTGACTTATATTCACAAACATGCTATCATATAAATATGTAAATTAACCTTTGTAAGTAGAAATAAGTCGAATTTCTGCAAAAGGCTTAGTTTTGCAGATTAATTCATTTTTTTATCACTTCTATGAACGGAAAAATCAAAAGACTGACAGACAAAGGTTTTGGTTTCATCACTTCTGATGATAACCCAGATAAAGACCTTTTCTTTCATTCTTCTGCTTTACAGGGCGTTGGCTACAACGACTTAAAAGAAGGCGATGCTGTTACCTTTGACACTGAGGATTCAGACAGAGGTCCACGCGCCATCAATGTAAAGCTCGCTTAAACATTGCGACAAAAACACTTCTTTTTTATAAGGGTGTTTTTTGTTTGAAAAATTGCTATAATAAAATTATATAATTAAATAATTTAATTAAATTTATGTTTAAATTTGGATTTGGAGAAGCAAAAAAAATTGAAGCACCTGCCTCCGAAGAAAAAACAGAAAAAAAAGAACCAGAATTTGAATTTGGGCAAAAGGTTATTGTAGAAAGAAGCAATGGCCGTTTGGAAAAAGGCTGGGAAGTTGACGCGATTGGACCAAGAATTAGGGTGATAAATAAAATTCAAAAAAAAAGTAAATGGGTTAGCCCGGAAAATTTGCAGACCTGGAATGAAATTGGGTTTGCCACTGATGAGCCAGTCATGGTTAAAAGAAGTAACGGGGAGATTGAACCAGGCTGGAAAGTTAATGATTTTGGCCAGGGAATTATTGAAGTTATTAAGCTTGAAGGCAAGAAAAAAATTAGGAAATTTGTTACTCCAAAGGAATTAAAAGACTGGAATGATCCTGATAAAATTTTTACTGGCCATCGGGTTTGGTATAAAGATCAAGCAACCGGATTACCTCAACCCGGCTGGACAGTAACAAAAATAAATGAAGAAACCGGAGAATATACAATTTATAATAAAACCATGAAAAAGCAGCTTACGGTTAAGGCTAATGAAATTTATCGTGACCTTTCTGCTCAAAAAGAAAGATATCGCAAAATCAAAGCTTTAGGCTAAAATATATATAATAAAAAAATCCCCCGCGACGCAGGGGATTTTTTGTATCTTGAATCTGTTTTATAAAGCGTATATTTGCTTAATCATATTGATCAAATCTTCTGCTGATCTGGAGCCAACAATAATGCCTCTTAATTCGCTCCTATTAGTAGCCAGAAAAAATTGCGGCAAACTAATAATTTTATAATCGTCATAAAATTTTTCATCTGGCCTATAGAAATCTAAGCCATAATCGCCACGCTTAATTTTAGTAGTATTAATAGTGCCGGGTTCCATTGTACTAATCGCAATAAAATTATATTGATCCTTATATTGCTCCACCACTTTTTTATAAATGTCCATTTGCTCCTGGGCTTCAGTATTCCAAGTGCTGAAAACGTAAACAATAACGGGCCTGTCATAAACTTCATTTAAAAAAGTCTTTTTCAAGCCATTTTTATCATAAGCAGTAATGACTGGTAAATACTCGCCAATTCTTAATAAGTGCTCTTGGGGCAAAGGCGTTACTTTAAGCGCAAAATTATTTAATTTATCACTAGGCGAAATAGAACCCATTATTTTGTCCCAAAGGGTTGCTTTGTGCCCCAAATTAATATCAGCCGTAACAATGCTTTGATCATTTACCTTAGTTATTAAGGAGTCAATCGGGTCATAACCTTTAGCCTGGACAGCTACATAATATTCACCCGCGGGCAAAAGGACTGATAAGCCATTAGGGATAGACAAGGGATTGGTAGAGCCAAAAGCTAAGCCATTCCAAACATTAAAATTGCCTGTGGCTGGATCTTTGACAAATATGGTCGCCTGAGCATCAATTGCACCGAGATCGGCTTGCTGAGGCGGCTGAATACCAATCGGGGTTTGCAGTAAAAGATAGACAAGCACCAGCACGACAGCGATGCCAAAAACAAGTAAGAATAAATTTTTTTTCTTCATAAAATTTTTGTTTTAAAATTATAAGAGGCCTATTCTATAATATTAATTGCTGGTTGAGGTACGACAGTTACAGTATTGATTTGGCGTGTTTTTACTTCTCCAAAGCGATTACCGATTTCGACCTCTAGATCATAATTGCCTGGTTGGGTAAAGATAATATTGTCAGTTGTCCAAAGGTGTTGAGCAGTATCTAAAACCAAATTAAATACTTCTCCGGTGGTGATATTTCTGACTAGGGCATAATCATTACATTGGGTTTCTACCCAAAATGTCTGGGGTTTATTAACATTGAATTGAATAACACCAAATTCCGAGACAGAAGATTGTTGCGCATATAAAACAAACTGATTGCCGCCAATTCCCAGACAGCCTAGCATAAAGCTAAAGTTGCAAGGCGCGGAAATAGCAGTCGTGCCATCAGTGAAGATTGCCCTGACAACGGCTGAATAACTACTGCCTAAAGGCAGGTTTTCAAAAATTTGGGAGAAAGCTGCTACAGCTGGTGTAATTGGGGAGAAAGCCCCGCCATTAATAGAATATTCCAAACCAGCAATGCCAGCGCCAGTAGGCGTAGTAACAATGCCAGTGATCGGCAAATTAACAGTATTAGTTTCTCGAACATAGTATTCCAAAGCTGGAAATGGACCTAATTCAGCAAAAGTGTAATCACGACATAAAGCAGCAGTGATAGCTACAGCACCTGCAACTGGCGGGGGCTCAACTGCACAAACAGCAGAACAGCCATCACCAGAGACCACATTGCCATCATCGCATGCTTCATCCGCCTCTACAACTCCATTGCCGCAAACAGGGGCAGGCGGCTGAATAACAAGTAAGGGAATTTCAGCAGTACAAGCAGCAGAACAGCCATCGCCATCAATAACATTACCATCATCACATTCTTCCCCGCTTTCTAAAACCCCATTGCCGCAGATCGGAGGAGTTGGAGGAGGAGGGGGAGGGGGAGGGGGAGGAGTTCCGCCACCACCGCCGCCACCACCACCGCCGCCTTCACGGCGGCAAGTAGCAGAACAGCCATCGCCTGGAGTTTGATTGCCGTCATCGCATTGTTCAGGCGCTTCCACAACTCCATTGCCGCAGATTGGCGTCACTTCAATTTGACAAGTATTAGAACAGCCATCGCCGCTTAAAATATTGCCATCATCGCATGTTTCGCCTTCTTCAATAACTTCATTGCCGCAAACAGCACCGCCGCCACCGCCGCCACCCGTGACATTAATAGTTACCACGGCAGTAGCGCAATTAGTGGGATTGGCAATATCACAAATTTTATAGGTAAAAGTATCTGATCCTGTATAACCATTATTTGGGGTATAGGTTGCTATACCTGTTAATGAGTCAACCGTGACCATGCCATTGGTAGAATCAGTAATTATTGTTATGACAACCAAAGAAGCAGCAATGGGAGGCGTACCATCTGTAAAATAATCATTATTTAAAATATCAATATCTACCGGTGTATTGCGCGGTGTACTAGCAGAGTCATCAACTGCAACAGGAGGACCGACATTACAAGCAACATCAGCAAAAGCCGGTGTTGGACCAGGATGACCAGGTCTTTGGTCAGCTTCTAAACGAATAGTGTCAGTATTGACATTATCAACTGTAACCACCAGGCTGTCACCGCCGGCTAAAGTAAAGGTGTCAGTGCTTTCTAAAACAGTATTGCGATAAATGCGATAATCGCTGGAGCCAGCCATATCGCCAATTATTGGCTCACTAGTATTAGTAATAGTAAACTGAATTTTATTGCCTTCAATGCATTGGCCACTGACTGTAATATTGGATAAGTCCCAAGCTTCTGTTTGGCAGGTTGCAGAACAGCCGTCGCCTGGAGTTTGATTGCCATCATCGCACTCTTCACCTGGTTCAACTACATTATTGCCACATTGATATTGGCTAGCCAGACAATCAGCATCATCTATTATTCCGCTATCATCTGCATCCCAGATCGGGATAATATCGCCTTCATGCTTGGTATGGTCATTGGCACCTTCGCCATCAACAGCACTATAATCTACCCATAACATGTTATAAGGATTTTGTTCAGACGGAGTGGCATGGCAAATTGGCACTTTACATTTGCAATTATCTTTACACATTTCAATCTCCTGCTGACAGCCAGTTGGCAAAGCTAGGTAATCACATTCTTCAGGTTCTTCAATTGTGCCATTACCGCAAACATGCCCGCCACCGCCTTCAATTTTACATTGTTTGGAACAGCCATCGCCATTTTCAGTATTGCCATCATCACATTCTTCACCTTGTTCTAAGACGTAATTACCGCAAACTGGCGGTTCAATCTGGCAAGTTTCAGAACAGCCGTCGCCGGGAGTTTGGTTGCCGTCATCGCATTCTTCACCTTGTTCTAAGACGTTATTACCGCAAACCGGTCCGCCACCGCCTTCAATTGTGCAGGTTTCAGAACAGCCGTCGCCGGGAGTTTGGTTGCCGTCATCGCATTCTTCACCTGGATCCAGCTGACCATTACCGCAACCTGGCTCAATTTTGCATTGTTTGGAACAGCCGTCGCCATTTTCAGTATTGTTGTCATCGCATTCCTCGCCTTCTTCTAAGATGCCATTGCCACAAACTGCTTCAATTTCGCATTTATTAGAACAGCCGTCGTTATTTTGATTATTGCCGTCATCGCATTGTTCGCCTAAACCTTGCTGAATTATATTATCGCCGCAATATTCATTTATACATAGGCCAGAACAGCCATCTTCGTCAGTAGTATTGCCGTCATCACATTCTTCTTCTAAACTGCGCTGTACAATATTATCGCCGCAATATTCACTTATGCAAGAGCGTGAACAGCCGTCTCCGTCAGTCTTATTGCCGTCATCGCACTCCTCTAGTAAACCAATTTGGACAATGCTGTCACCGCAATATTCTTCTTTACATTGTGAACTGCAGCCATCTTCATCAGTAGTATTGCCATCATCGCATTCTTCGCCTAAACCAGATTGGACAATATTATCACCGCAATATTCTTGTTGGCATTGTGAATTACAACCATCACCTGGAGTTTGGTTGCCGTCATCGCATTCTTCGCCTTGTTCTGGCGTACCATTGCCGCAAACTGGCCCTTGGCCTTCAATTGTACAAGTTGCAGAACAGCCGTCGCCTGGAGTTTGGTTGCCATCATCACATTCCTCATTGCCTTCTAAAACTCCATTGCCGCAAATTGGCTGCTCAATTTTACAATTCAAGTCACAACCATCGCCGTTAGTTAAATTGCCGTCATCGCATTCTTCGCCAGTATCTAAAATTCCATCGCCACAAACTCTGGCAATGCCGCAACAGTCCTCAGGGCAGTTTTGGGCATTTTCATTACCGCCACACTGCCCATTGCCGCAAATATCATTTGTACCGCTGCAATCTGAACAATTACCATTATTTTCTCCGCTGCCTTCGCAAGCGCCGTCAAAGTCACATGATATTGGGCAATCAGAAGGACAAGAATTATTATTTTCACTTGCTTCGCAAACATAGTTACCGCAAAGATCAGTGCAGTCCTGCGGACAATTTTGCTTATTTTCCCCTAATTTACGCTCGCAAATATTATTAGTGCAATTAATGCACATTTGTTTACTGCAGTTTTTACAATCAAAAGAGCATAAGCCGGGATTGCCGCCTTCACTGCAGACAGAAGCAGGGGGATCGCATTTTTCACCCGGCTCAGTTACATTATTGCCGCAAACTTCTTGAGGGGGCTTCTTAGCCAAAGTACCTCTGGCAAAAGCTATTCTCATTTGCCTTTGGCTGTCTTTGTCTTTCTCAGTTAATATTTCCGTACCACTGATATAAAAAGAAACTGATTTTAAAATCAAATTCCCGCTGGTTGAGCTTAAAAAGGCTTTAACTTGCAGGCCATTGGACATGACCGGGAATTTATCAATGCTTTGCTCAATTTCAATCGCGTAATTGGAGCAAGTAGTACAGTTGCCTACCTTTACCCAATTATTGCCATCAAAATAATACCAAGCCTTATAATCACTAGTCAGCTGATAAGTTATTTTTGAATTCCTATCTTTAATGGCATCCTCTTTAAAGCTGACTAATTTAGAGTCTGGATCAATTTTTATAGGCGTCAATAATATGATATCTGCTTCTTTGATATTGCCTTTTAAAGCAGCGCCGTTCTCATCAATATTTACCTTGGTAACATCAAAGCTAAAATTACGAGGATTGCTAAAATCTACATTGGCAGTGAATTTCCTAAATTCTACAAATTGCTTAACAAAGCCACTTAGCTGGGAGTAGATGGCACTATTAGAATAAATTAAAAATGAGCCAATGCTAGCTAAAAAAACAACAGCAATAATAATAATTATTACTTTAATTTTTTGTAAAGCGATATTTGTCATAATATGAAATTAATGACTTAATTATTATATTTAAATATTATTTCTTAGTCTGAATTTGGCTAGCGCTAGCTCTTAAACTTGGCATTAAATAATAACCGATTAAAGAAATTAAAGCAGAAAGAAGCGCAACTATAATAAATGTGGTAACTAATTGCTGCCTCATGGCATCAAGCAGTAAGAAAGTTGGGGTGCCGACAGAGACCATGCCGATTATCTGGCCATTAACATCCCTAATGGGCGAAAAAGCGCTGTAATAGATTTCACCAAACCTATCTAAGGTAGTCGTATAATTTTTTCCTTGGCGCAGGGTATTATTTAGGACATCTTTATTTACTTCCTCGCTGCCAACATAGCGGGAAACTTGATCAGCGGTTTTTAAGGTCGTAGCTGAAATTCTGGAACCAGTATAAATAGTAACATCTAAATTTGTTTTTTCTTTAGAAAAATCAACAAAAGCATTGTCAAATTTAAAGCCGACTTCAATGGCGCCAATAGTTTGGTTATTGGCAATTAAAGGGAATAAGGCTCTGGTCACGATAAAATCAGCCAAAACACCTGGGTAGGTGGCAAAGGTCCTGACCTGTTTTTTTTCTGTCATGGTAAATATTAAAGTCTTATCATCTTGAAAAAGACGGCCTTTATCGCGCGGATCACTAGGGCTGGCAATAATTTCTCCATAAGTATTATAAATTCTTAAAATATCAGCTTCAGAGCTTTCTAAATATTTAGTGGTTAATTCCAGCAAAGTGCCGTAATTGCCGCCTTTAACAGCTTGCAGAACCCGGGTGTCATCGGCAATTAAACCAGCAATAAACATGGCAGTATTGGCCCGATCATTCATAATGACAGATTCTGTATCAGCGCCTTTTTGCATTAATTCTAAATTATTATTTTCAATTACTTTAAAAACAAATAAGGTAAAGATTAAAGCGCCGACAGTGGATACTAAAATGACTAAAGAAATAAAGACCACATAGGTTCTTAAAAAAGTACGAACCTTAATAAAATTCCAAGCCCATAAACCTAAAAAGATAAAAGCCAAAAAAGTGGCTAAGACTGCAAGCTGCCAGGCCAGGCTGTAGGGCAGAGATAATTTTCTTAAGATAACTATATTTAAATCAGGCAAACGGTATAAAATCATGGCCAAGCCCCTGATTAAAAGAAAAATATAGCCGATCATTGGATGCAGATTAACTACATTTTTATCCGCTCGATAACGCCTGATCTGGATAAAAATAGTGCCAATTATAAAAACAGTGGCAATCGCCTCTAAAAGCGAGGGCAGATAAGCGCCAATATACAAAGAACCAGGCAAGAGCAAGAGTAAAACTAAAATTACCAAGATAACAACCATAACTAGAGATTTGCTTTCCATTAATTTTTCTTTGCCTAATTTAAGCCCTGGTCGTTCCATTGCCCTTTCAGATGAAGGCACTTCAATTAAATGAACAAGTCTAGGCTCTTTGGCTACACCGCGATAAATGCTGAATAAAGCAAAGGCTTGCAAAATGACCGCCAGCAAGGATATACTTGGTTCTTTTCTTTCCCAAATAAGGATTAAAAAGGCCAAAGCTAATAAAAGAAAGCCCAGCGCGCGCCAGACTGTTTGTAATTTTCTCTCATAACGGAAAGTGAGAATAAACAAGGCAAAAGCAGAAATTGAAACTAAGATGGCCAAAGAAGCGGCTAAAAAATAAGAAAACTCATACAAAAAAATTTGCATATTTTTCTAAAAAATATTAATTAGAAAATTTTTAGTAAAGAGAGTTTCATCTCCCCCTAAAATTATATTAATTAGTTGCTTATATTATACCATCTTTTACTGATTTTTAAAAAAAATTACTGCAAATTGTGGATAACTTTATATTAAAATAATCTTGATTTTATACAACCTAAGCAAAATAAAACTAAAAAAACGGGCTCTTAGTTATAGTGCCTGTTTTTAAGCGACAAATGGACCGACAAACTCAATTCTTTTATCAGGATGAATGATGGTCTTGCCGCCAATAGGCACAATCATAATATTACGCATGATATTATGGCCAAAATTATCTACTTTTAGAATATATAAAGGGTCATTTTTAGCTAAACGCTCTTTTATAGTATCACTAATTAAATATTCAAAAACACTGCTCATTTTTTCCTGTTCTTTCTGCCTGCCAAAAATATAATTCAATTTTTGCAAGTCGTTTTTAAATTCTGGCTCTGCTATCCTGCCCAAAACAATGGCTTTGATATGCTTAAAAATACCTTTTTGATCCAAAGCAATAATATCAGGGTGAGAATCTTCCATATCCATATCATATTCTTCTATAAATAAAATATAATCTTCCCATGACCTGGTCTTTAAATCGCAAATATCTAGCAAATTACGAAAAGTAGTAAAATTACCGCCAATAGCAATGCCTTCTATTTTATCCCTGGGAGCATTAGCCGGTGGTAGCCATTTATAATTATTTTCTAAAAAAGAAAAGGAATTCTTTTTGCCAAATATGATATCAAAAAATAATTTTGAATTCTTTGTGTCAAATAAACCGGCGGCATTTTCAAAATGAAAGGTCAGAAGTTTTAATTTAAAATACAAATAATTTATTAATGAGGTCGTATCACTGAAGCCATTAACAATCGGCCTGTTTTTACGGAATTTATCTAAATCTTCGTCATTTAAACGCCTGACTATATCAATGCAACCAGTCCCACCATAAATTGGGGCCAGCCAATCAACCTCTTTAATCGCCTGGCGAAATTTTTTTAAACGTTCGTCTTCAGAACCAGATAAATACCGCGGATCTAATTCAGTCCTTTGAACATCCAAAAAATTTAAATTGGGAAATATTTGATTTATTTTTCCCTTGGCAAATATAAAATCATTCCAGTCATCTTTGTCAACGGGCGATGAAGTGTGGATTAGGTTGACCTTGCTGCCTTTGGTGAGTTTTTTTGGTAATAACATATTTTGAATTCTGAATGCTGAAGGCCGAATTCCGAATTTTTGTTTCGGCTTTCGGGATTCGGACTTCGGAATTAATCTAATCAGTTACATAAACTGCGCCATCCTTGCGACGCGCTTCTTTTTCCGCCGCATTGGCATAATCATGGGCATTATTATAACTTTTACCTTTTTTCATTAAGTTTAACTCATAAAGTTCGTGAACTAAAACATATTTTCTTTCCTTTGGAATAACAGTGTTATCAAGCCAAACTTCATTTATAGGAATATAATTATAAATTAAATGATGGCCGCCAAACTGAAAATTTGGGTCAAGGATTTCCCTTGTTTTTTTACCTTCAACCAAATAAATTTTTAATTTTCTTTGTTTTTTAATTAGTTTTATTTTAATAGAATCAATTTTAAAACCCTTAGCTACTTTAAAGCGCATCATCTTTTTTGCCTTTTCATAGCCGTATTTTTTTATCAAGTATCTACTTTTTTTATATTCGCCCAATATTTTTTTCTTTTCAGCTAAAAAAGCTTTATCAAGCCAGATTTCGCCAGGTTTTACAAAGGGTGTATTAAAATTATCAGCAAAAACGCCAAAATCTATTTCAAAAGTATTTCTTATTTTAAAGCCGTTAACGATTTTAACTCTCATAAATATGTTTATTATTTGCTTTAATTTTAACATTTTAGTAAAATCTAAGCAAAGCTAATTTAATAAATAATTTAAACCTATGTTTAAAAAACTTATTTCTCCTGCTTTAATTACCTTGCTGATTATAAGCTTGCTACCCCTGACAGCTCAAGCAATGGTTTCAAATACTCTTCAATCAGGCACATTAATTAAAGGTCCGACTAATTCTGTTTATTATCTGGGTGCTGACGGCAAGCGTTATGTTTTTCCCAATGAAAAAACTTACAAAACCTGGTTTAGCGACTTTTTACTGGTTATACCTATTAGCACAGAACTTTTAGGCGAAATACCAATTGGCGGCAATGCCACCTATAAACCAGGCGCGCGCTTGGTTAAAATTACGACCGACCCTAAGGTTTATTGGGTTGATAAGCTAGGCACCTTACGCCATATTTCCGGTGAATCAATTGCCAAGCAGCTTTGGGGCAATTACTGGCCATATTTGATTGATGATGTGCCAGATGCCTTTTTTGTTAATTATAAAATGGGATCACCGATTACAACTCCGGTTTTGCCGACCATAGAATCTGATTATACAATTAATGAAGACAAAACTCTTTCTACCCAGCCAGACCCCACTTATAGCGAGTTGAGTAAAATCAATTTAACTGGCTATATAGAAAAAAATGCAGCTAAATTAACCTGGTCAGTGGAAAATTTAACAGCCGAAAGCGGTTTTAAAATTGTCATGGCCAATAAACCAGACCCAATTTACCCTGGCAATGATTTTCATTACAAATCAAATCCTAGCGACCGTAGTGACGTCTGGTATGATTTGGCTACTGGCACTTATTATTTCCGAGTCTGCCAATATCTGGACGGCAAATGCGGAATTTACAGCAATAATTTAACTCTTACTGTTGGCAGTGGCTCCCAACCATCTACTTCCAGCAAATCAATTTCCTTAAAATCTTCAGTAGCTGCCAATGGCACTGTAACTTTAAACTGGACAGCTAATTTCACTTCCTCCCAGGGCTTTAAAACAGTTAAATCCACACAAATAAATCCTGTTTATCCTGGCAATGATTATCATTACCTATCAGAGCCAAATACTATTAGTGATACTTGGACCGGCTTAAGCGGAGGAACTTATCATTTTAGGGTCTGTGAATACTTGGGCGGTTCCTGCGGCACGTATTCTAATGATATTAGTGTGATCGTACCTGGCACAACAACTGATAATTCTGATGGGACAATCACTTTAAGTGGCAATGTAAATTCTGGCATTGTTTATTTAAATTGGGTGGTAAAAAACATGTCTTCAGCCAAAGGTTTTAAAATCGTGAAATCAACAGAACCCAATCCAGTTTATCCGGGTAATGCCTATCATTATTTGTCTGATCCTGATGTTAGGACAGATACTTGGACTGAACTTGGCCCTGCCACTTACCATTTCCGCGTTTGCGAATATTTAGGCGGTTCATGCGGAGTTTATAGCAATGATTTAAGTTTAACAGTGCAATAAAAAACTATCTTAGCTATTAAAAAAGAGCGGACGAAAATCCGCTCTGAAACTTTTAGTGCCCCTTACCGCTCTTCTTACATTTTAATTTTTTAAGAGTGGCGCCACGCTCTTTTATAAGTTTGCTGAGTTTATCCAGATTTTTGTCAGTACCCAGCAGAATCTCAAAATGTATTTTATCATCTCCAATATCATCGCCTGCTGGCCAAGTGGTGATGATTTCGCCAAACTGTTTGAGCCAACGCAATAATTCAGGGAGTCCTTCTTCAAATTTCAAAAGATCAAAAGCAGCGCTTATTATCACCAGATGTGACTTTTCTTGGATATTTTTAATAAGCCGGAACTCCTCGTATTCTGTCAGAATATCCAGAATATTTTTGGGAATAGCCGCGCTTTTGAGAATCTTGGCATTTTCTTTTTCTCTTTTCTTTTTGTCGCCGGCTTTGCTGACTTTGCCCTTTGAGGATTTTTTAAGTTTGGCCAGAATTTGGTCAATATTTATATTTTCCTCTTTACCAGAGGACAGCATGGCCTCGAGCCTGCCCAGTGCTTCAAAAAGCACATCAAGTACCTGCGGATCGCGCAACACTTTTTCATTACGCATCCTGTCAAACAGATTTTCCATGGCGTGCGCCAGGCTGCTCACTTTCCTCCGGCCGAATAGTCCTGTCAGACCTCTTAGATTATGGGTCGCGCGAAAAACATTGTTGAGAATATCTGGGTTGATTTTCCCGCCTGCCAGCATGGCCTCTTCGTAGCGTAAAAGGTCTCGCCCAATGGTTTCAATTAGCTCCCTGGCTTCAGTTAAAATTTCCTGGTCAACTTGGTTTGGCATTATTAACCTCCTTATTTTTTTAGGTACATTTATCTCGTCTCTGAGAGATTTAATCCTATATTATAATGATAGGAAATATAAGTCAACCCAGCCTTTCGCGAAAGGCTGGGTCAATGAAAAAAGAGCGGACAAAAATCCGCTCTCTTGAATTTTATTTTAACGAATGTTTAAAGTATCGCCAGTTAAAGTTAAACCCTTGGGTTTTATAATGACTTTCTTTTCTGTGCCTTGCTTTTCAACATAGCCAGCCTTAATAGCAATGAGATTATTTTTTTCAGCCAGGCTTAAAACCGCATCAACATCTTTTTCAGCCACATAGAGCACAAACCCTGCACCCATATTAAAATTACTGTAGGATTCCAAATCGTTTATTGGCCCGAATTTTTGCATAAAATCAAAAATTGGTTGAGGCGTGGGAATCCTTTCAATTACATAAATAAATGGTTCATTAGCTCGCATTAATTTACGCCAACCATGGCCAGTTATATTGGCGGCATAATGAATATTTATGCCTGCTTTTTGGCAATCCTCAATAATCGGCACATAAATAATTGTCGGCTCTAAAATTGCTTCGCCAAAAGTCAAATTTCCCTCATCTAAAGGCGTCAGGTAACCGGCTGGCAATTTTTCAGCAATTTTCCGGGCTAGGGTAATGCCATTGGCATGGATGCCAGAGCTTTTAAAAATAATTATGGCATCGCCATCCTGAATATTGCCAGTGATAATTTTATCTTTAGGTTTTATTAGGCCTAGGGCAGAACCACTTAATAAAATCGTTTCTGGATTAACAATATCTTTTAAAGTCGGAGTTTCGCCACCGCCCCAAGCGCAGCGCGCTAAATTGCAAGCCCTTTTCCAGCCCTCAATTAAATTTTGCGCCCGGGCAGTATCATTAAACCAGTTGGAATCACCGACAGCCAAATGCATTTCCAGGGAAATTGGCAAAGCGCCTAAAGTTATCATGTCATTAACTATCATGGCCACGCCATCCTGGGCGATTTTGTCAAAATAAAGCTGACCAGTTAATTTTTGCATGGCTTCAGCCACAATATTTTTTGTGCCCAGGCCTTCCTCCACGTGAGCATAATAACAATCATCTGCTTCTATCAAATAAGCGCTTTCACCGCGGCTAGCACCAACTTCCTTTAAATTAAAGCGTGTGATATTATTGGCAGTGGCTTTGCTGGCAGTTTGCGCGGCTATTTTAAAAGGATCCATAGCCCCATAATTAATGCCAGCCTGAGCATAAGTCATGGTTGGGTTATTAGATTCACAATCTGTCTCAATTTTCTTCTGCGTATTTTCTTGACACCATTTATAAGCGTTTTGAAACATTTTTAGCCAAGGAGAAGCTGGCAGATCTTGCCATGCTTTCGGCAGATAGGGGAATTGCCATTTTAAAAACGATCTTTCCGGATGTGGCATCATGGCAAAATGCCGACCATCTGGCGAACATAAACCCGTAATACCTTCTGGCGAACCATTAGGATTAAAAGGATATTTCTCTGTTTTTTGGCCTTGGTCATCAACAAAATTTAAAGCCACCAGTTTTTGATTTTTAACTTTTTCTAAAATCGTTTCATCGGGAAAATGCAGCCTGCCTTCGCCATGAGCAACCCAAGCCCCCAAAACAGAGCCAGCCATGCCTTGCAGCATAATGGCCGGGCTTTCTTGAACTTTTAAAGTTAACCAGCGCGATTCAAAGCGGCCAGAAGTATTTCTGACAAAGCGCGGCTGTTTTTCATCCGCTATCCCTAGCCAAGGCACCCAGCCTAAAAGACCCATTAACTGGCAACCATTGCAGACACCCAAAGAGAATGTGTCTGACCGGTTGTAAAAATCATTAAACATCTTTTTCAGCTTTTCAGAAAAACGGATAGTACTGGCCCAGCCCTTGGCTGAACCTAAAGTATCAGCATAAGAAAATCCGCCTACAAAAACCACGCCTCTAAAATCAGCTAAATCAGCCTGTCCAGCTAATAAATCTGTCATGGTCACATCCCAAGCCTCAAAGCCAGCCAGATAAAAAGCGCTGGACATTTCCCTGTCGCCATTGCTGCCTTCCTCGCGGATAATCGCCACTTTCGGTTTATTATTTGAATTTAAGATTTCTGGCGCAGTTGGTTGCGGACCAAAAGTTAATTTATATTCCGGGGATTGCTGGTCATAAGTATTTATTTTTTCCTGATCAGCGCAATCGGGGTTGGTTTGCAATCTTTCCAATTGATAACTTGTTTCCTGCCAAAGTTGGCGCAAATCCCGCATGTCCTGATCTAAAACCACTTGTTGATTATGGGTAATTACAACTTGGGGATGCGAAATTGTTCTGCCTAAGCTATGCGTTAATTCAATCAAACCATATTTTTCAATTATTTCTTTGAATCTTGCCTCTTTTTCAGGATTTACCTCTACTACTAAACCTAATTCTTCATTAAAATAATATTCTAAAGCAGAAACCCCTGGCCAGTCAAAATCTATTTCTAAGCCGCAATTGCCAGAAAAAACCATTTCTAAAAGAGTCGTGATTAAACCCCCGTCTGAACGGTCATGACCAGCTAAAATCACTTCCTCATCAATCATGGCCTGTACTGCATAAAAAGCTTGTTTTAAAACTTCAGTATTATTGACATCAGGCGTCTGATTGCCAATCTGCTTTAATGTTTGCGCTAAAGCAGAACCGCCTAAACTATGATGGCCCTGCCCTAAATCAATCAGCCAGAGACTGCTTTGGCCCGGTTTTTTAATATCAGGCGTAATGATTTTATTTATATCTGGCACCGTAGCATAAGCGGAAACAACCAATTGACTTGGTGATTTAACGATTTCCTGACCAACTTTGGCAGCCATGGAAAGGCTGTCTTTGCCACCATCAATAGCAATGCCTAAATCAACCATCATCTCGCTCATTGCCTTGGCCGCATCATATAAATTAGCTCCTTCGCTTGGCAATTTCGCTGCCCACATCCAGTTGCCTGAACATTTAATATCCTCTAAATCACTTATTTTCGCCCAAACAATATTGGTTAAAGCTTCAGCCACAGCCATTCTCGCACCGACTTTGGGATCAATCATAATTTTATTGGGCTGTTCGCCAATAGCGATAGCGGCGCCGGTCTGAGAAAAATGGCTTTGAGCAATAACTGAAACATCGGCCACGGTCAATTGCAAAGGGCCAGCACATTGCTGCTGAGCAATTAAACCAGTAACACTGCGGTCAACTTTATGGACTAAAAATCCTTTAGACCCGACTCCCACCAAACGCAAAACATTATCAAGAGCATCTTTAAATGATAAATCCTCGGGAATTTTTAAAGGTTTTAAATTTAAATCAATGTGTTTGTCAGTAAAAGTTTTTTGCGGCATTTTGCCTAGAATTTTCTCTAATTCAAGATCAACAGGAGTTGAATCATTGCTTTCATCATAAACAACAACCTTACCATCACCGGTTATTTTACCCAAAATTTCATAATCAGCTCTTTCTCTCTGGCAAATTTCATCGAACTGTTTAATTCTCTCTGGTTTAATCAATAAAGCATCGCGTTCCTGGTATTCAGCTCCCCAGATTTCTAAAACAGACAAAGTCTTATCACCCAATCTTATTTTTCTAATTTCCACTCGGCCGCCAATTGGCTCTATTAATTCAGTCAAAACATTGCAGGGTCCGCCCGCTCCCTGATCATGAATGGAAATGATGGGATTATCACTCCCCATTTCCACACAAGCCCTGATGACCCGATTCATTTTTTGTTCCATTTCCGCATCGCCTCTTTGCACTGCATTGAAATCAAGTTCAGCCACATTTTCCCCCTGAATCATGCTGGAAGCTGAACCGCCGCCCATGCCAATGCGATAAGCTGGACCGCCAATCTGAATAATCAGCATGCCTGGCTCGGGTTTATGTTTCTCTGTATGACGGGCATCAATCTGTCCCACCCCGCCGGAAAACATAATTGGTTTTAACCATTCCCGGCGTTCGCCATTAGGCAATTTTAAGCCAAAAGAGCGAGTAAATCCCTGGATTAATGGTTCGCCAAATTTATTACCATAATCAGAAGCGCCATTGCTAGCCTGGATTTCAATATTTAAAGGCGAAGCCAGATTATCAGGATAAACAAAAGATTTTTCTTCCCAAGGCAAGTCATAATCAGGAATCTGCAAATTGCCAACGCAATAGCCTGCTGTCCCTGCTAACACTAAAGAACCGCAGCCAGTGGCATTAACATCACGAATGCGGCCGCCACCGCCTGTTTCCGCGCCAGGGAAAGGCGCAACGCCACTGGGGAAATTATGGGTTTCGGCTGTAAAAATAATATGATAAGTCAACTTTTCTTTTTTGAATTTGGAAAAATAACCTGGTTTTTCCGGAATGATCGTTTCAATCTGGTAGCCTTCAATGGCGCTCGAATTATCCTTGAAAGCAATCACGCTATTTTTTTGATTAGCTTTTAAGGGTGCGGCCACTAATTCCATCAAGCTTTGGGTCATGGCTTGGCCATCAATCACTAATTTGCCTTTAAAAAACCAGTGGCGCGAATGTTCGCTATTGGCCTGGCCCAATTGAAAACATTCAACATTGGTTGGGTTGCGGCCGATTTTATTCACAAAGAGATCATAGTAGTATTTAATATCCCAGTCATCCATGCCCAAACCCATCTGCTGGTTGATTTTCTTTAAAGCGTCCGGGCCTTGTTCGATTAAAGGCACAATAAAAACAGGTTCTGGCTTTAAACCTGTTTCAAAACTGGTTAATTTATGCTGATACTTAAATTCTGTCATCCTGTCGTGGTTTTCCTGAACAAATTTATCCGCCTCAATATTTTCAGCTAATTTATAGCGTCTTGATCTTTCAATCCTAGTAATACTATCCAAACCGCAAGATCGACAAATCGCCACTGCATTAGTGGAAAAAGCCGTGGCAAAATTTAAACGCGGTCCCAGCTCTATTACCCGGTCATCATTTTGATAATCTGAATTCTCCCTTACTGAATCCAAAATAAAACCATCTGCCAAGAGTTGCTTTAAAACGTTTAATTCTCGATCGCTTAATGGCTTTGATGTTTCTATATTAAAACAGTATTCGGTTTTTTTATCCCCCTCACCGTATAAATGATACATAATCTTATTATCTAATTTTATAAATTATCTAAAATAAAATTCAATCTCTTAGCTTTTTCTTCTTTAGATAAAGCCGGTACTTCAACAAGGGGGAAATTTAAATTTTGATATGTTTTTTTTAATAAATGGTGCAACCTGATTTGTTCTTCGGGCGTTTCAGTCCTGGCATAATCTTCTTGCCAAGGAAAATATTCCAGTAAAAAAATCTTTTTATAAACCGAATTTTTTATCGCCTCATCCAGAACAGGATCGCTTTCTAAACCACATAATTTATAATAAGCCTGGCTGTCAGGTATGCCTCGGTCAAAAAAAATAATTGATTGGGGATCTAATTTTTTTGCATAATCAATTTTAACCTGCAAAATTTTTCTTTGAAAGGCTAATTCATCTTGCCTTAATTCTGCCAAGGTAATGCCTTTGGCTAACTGCTCATCAATATAAACCCTAGCCAGTTCAGGTACTGTCTGATAGCATTTTTCCTGCAATAATTTAATTAAAGTTGTTTTTCCAGAACAAGGCGCTCCGGTAATCACATACCAATTATTCATATATCTCCAGCTTAGCACAAGTAGAAAATTTATCAATAATCGTAATTTAGTTGACTTATTAAATATATTATAGTTAGATAATAAAATAAGGAAATTGTTCTTAACACTCTAATCTATCTGACTTAAGCCGGATACAAACTAACCATAGTCCAAGTAAAGGAGGAAATCATGATAAAGAAGAGCTTTCAGCAATTTCTGAAATCGCTGGAAAAAACTATGTTTTTTTTCTTTGATTTTGACGGCACTATTGCTCACACTTTCTTGCACATTCCCAATGAGTCAGCCAATATCGTGGTAGGCGCTTACAGCCAGGCCCTTAGTACGATTTGGGGGAAAGAGGCCTATGAACTGTTGCATTCAGTTAATGGACTGCAAAATAGGGCGCCTGGGGAACTGATAAGGGCGATTTTGGAACAGGCAGAAAAAGAATTTCCAGGCGGCCGCCAATCTTTGATTGCCAAGGCAAAAGTAGCCTTCCATGAAAAATTTATGGGAAAACCCATGAATGAAAGGCTCTCTGCTTGCGTGGCTCAAGGCAAGGGATTCCCCTGGGTGTGGAATGACAAGAATCCTGAACAAACCATTACAGAATTTCTTGTTCGGGCAAAGCTAAACACTCTGCTTGTCAAAATTGGGGAACACTATCCGACCCCTTGTCCAGGCTTCAGGTATTTTTACCAGAAACTGCGCTGCCAGGAACCAGGGAGCTACAATGTCTCTGGAATTATTTCCTCTGGACACGAGGTCTTTATTCAGCAGACTTTCGCAACCTGGAAAATCAAATGCCCGAGTCTTCTTCTAACTGACGATGATTTGCGCGGCTCCCGTAAAGTTGATTATGTCCAGGCAGCCAAACCAAATCCAATCCTAGTGGATATGCTTTATCGTCTTTGGCTGAAGAGCCAATATTCCCAGTTACCTGCCAGGCAATTTGAAGAATTTAAAGAAGTGGCCAAGACCAGGACAATCTACTTTGGGGATGACCTCAACAAAGACGGCGGATTAGCCCAAAACGCTGGCATTCGTTTCGGGCACTTCAATCCAAACCACGACCCTGAAAAAGACAACCAAGTTGGTGAGCCAGACAATTTCACTTTCTATGACTGGAGACAAGCCAGCGAAATACTTGGTTTGTAAAGAATCTAAAAAAATAAGCCCCGAACTTTCCGCGATGCGGAATTGTCCGGGGCTTTTCTTTTCTTACAGAATTGCCGACTTGTTCAGGGGCCAACGATGCAATTATCAGGGCAAAAAGGCATTTTTTTGTACCAGTCAGGCACAATTACAGCGCCTTCCTGAGAGCGGATTTGCCGAGTCACCACCAAGCCAGTGATGACCGACTGCCAACCATGCTCAATCTTGTTGACCCTTTTACCCAGAGTATCCGCAGTATCGTCCTGGCGGATCAAGACTGGGTACTTAAAGAACAGAGTCGCCGGATCATCGTATTTAGGGGTCACGAAATGCATGCAGACAGCAGAACTGGTGATCTGGCCCGCTTTAAAAGCGGCCATGACCCGTTCATGCACACTGTGCCCGTACCAACTTTGGCCACCAAAGCCGGGCAAGAGCGCCGGATGAATATTGAATGTGGACCAAACCGGCAGACCCCTAACCATTATAACCCAGCCAGAAAGAGACACCCATGGCTGGCCATAGCTATGCCAAATCTGCTGATAGGCATCAGCTGTGAAAGGGCCGGGAAAATGAAGGAATTGAATCCCCAAATTTTTGGCCTTTTGCGCCACACCGCCATTTTTGTGATTGGAAACCACGGCAACTATGCGTGCCGGTAAAATTCCGCTTTGAGAATTTTCTGCTAATTCCTGAAATCCGGAACCGCCTCCCTCGGCATCACCCGAAGCAAAAATCAAAAGTTTTTCTTCCATTTGTTTCTCCTTTGTTTGATATTTTTTACCCCGCAACGCGGGATTTTTTCAAAGTTCGTTATAAAATCAAAAAATTGTCCCCCCAAAGACAATTTTTAATTGCTTTAAAGATATTAAATTTCCATTGATTTGTCAATAAAAATAAGCTACAATATAATATAGAATAAAAAATTATGCTTTATATTCTTTTTATCACCTCTTATTTTATTGATGTAATAATATTATTACTCTTTATTTTTCTAATTATTACACTACTCCGGCTGATAAAATCATTGGGGAATAATTATAATTTTGCCGATTCGTTTAAAATTGCTCCTGACCTAATAACCAATCAGTCTCATCAGACTTTTACTGACTATGCCGCTAAAAAGAAAATTGGGGTCTATACATCTTCATATCATCAGCATAAAAACTTCCATAAAACCTTTAAAAAGATTATTAAAAGCGCCTTGAGCTTTGTGGCCTTGAAATTTATCATCGCAACCTTAATCTTTTTAAATATCCCACGGCCTAGCGTGGCACAGCCAGAGCAAAACATTTTTCAAGATCAAGATTATCTTAGTTTTTCTAAAGGCTCCTACAATTTAACGGCCTGGGATCAAAATGGCATTACCTTGCAGGCGGGCCAATTAAGTGGCAGTTTTATTTCCCAGCCAATCGGCAACGGCAAAATGAATAAATGGCAGACTCTCACCTGGCAGACGGACGGAAATTACAACCAAAAACCAGAATACCCCAAAGAAACGCTGGCTGTCTGGGGCTTGGATACCTTAGAGAAATGCGCTGAAGCAAAATATCAGAAATATAACTGCACCCCAAATAAAATTACCCTGACCAAAGGTATTTACAATTCTTCTAGCTATGCTTTTGATGGTTATACCACAAGCGCTAAAATCCCTACCAATATCCCTTTTGGCGATACTTTTACCATTGGCGCCTGGATCAAGCCGGCTAAAAATATTTTGCAAGGCAGCCAAGATATAAATTATACAATTTTTAGCAAGGCTTTCGGTGACTACAGTGTTAAAAAGCCCTATGAATTGACCAATAATATATTTTTTGGCATCAAAGAGGGCTCGCTACAATTAATCTATTGGAGCGATGACAATCGTGCACACTGGGTCAGGGCTAAAGATATTAATTATAATTTTTTGGCAGACAAATGGGTTCATGTGGCTGGTGTATTTGATAAGAAAAAAAATAGTTTAAAAATATATATAGATAGCTTTGATCATACCGATATTGTTGAAGATTATGATAGGGGTGCCATTAATCATTATCCTGCTAATACTAGCTACCCTTCCTGGCTAGGCAGTAGTGGCTATCTTTGGCTGGATAAAGGGGAAAAAATAGTCGATATCTTTAATGGGGGCATTGATGAGGTGTTTATTATAAATAAGGCCTTGGGACCAATAGAAATTAGGAATTTTGTTACCCAGGCAGCAGAAATTTATTTCCAGGTCAGAACCGGCAACTGGTTGCCGCTTAACGGCGCTTTTTGGGGCCCTAGCGGACAAAGCAATTCATATTTTACCAAACCAGCTGAAAATAACTTAGAATTTTTAGCTGAAAGTAAATATCTGCAATATATTGCTTTTATTAATCGGCCCAATACTTATTTTTATCCAAAAATTACTAATGTCAGTGTTAATTATTTAGCGCCAGAATCTACTGATTTTAAAATCACGACTATTACAGAACAAAAAATTGCTGTTCAAACACCAATGCAAAGGGATCTCAAGAAAGAAGCAATGGCCATTGAGCTTTTTATCAGCTATTTTAAAACCAAACCCCAAACCGAAACTGATTGGGATTTTGTTAGCCTAGTTGCTTATAATAAAATCTCCAATAGAAATTTAGATAAAGAAATACCGGCAGTAGTTGCCTATATAAAGCATTTTAAAAAGTTGCCCAAAACAGATATGGATTGGGGGTTTATTAAAGCCCTGGCATATAATCTCAAAGGCGGCGAATTAATGGCTGCCTGGCAAAAGAAAAAATAACTACTTATTATTATATTTAGAAGCGATTAACCACAAAGTGGTCCTTTCGGGACAAATCGCTTCTTTTTTTATTTAAGATTGACAATTATAGAAAAATTGCTTAAAATGACTATTATAAATATTTAAATTTTAATCTAAATTCATAACCTCTAGTATTATGGCTAAAATAATCTTAAAAAACTTTTTAATTTTTTTAATAATCTTTTTAGTTATTGCTGCTTTATTTAATACTTATAGCACCTCAGTTGAAAAACCCCAACAAATAGGGATTGAAAAACTACTTGCTCAAATAGAAAATGAGGAAATCAAACAAATTATTGTCAAAGACAGCAAATTAGAAATAGTTTTAAATAATGGCCAGAAAGAAGTTACCAAAAAAGAAGCAAACGAATCACTAAGCGAGTTGCTGAAAAATTATAATGCCAATCCTGATAAAATTAGAAAAATTCAAATCGAGATCAAGGAAAATGAAGGACTTGTTTTTTGGGCAACGACAATTTTGCCATTTTTAATTCCTTTTCTCTTAATTGCGGTTTTTATTTATATCATGATGAAACAAGTTCAAGGCGCCAACACCAAGGCCTTGTCTTTCGGGCAAAGTCAGGCCAGAGAACTTAGACAAAAAGGCAAAGAAAAAACTACCTTTAAAGATGTTGCTGGCTGCAAAGAAGCCAAGGAAGAATTGACAGAAATTGTGGAATTTTTAAAAAATCCCCATAAATTTACGCAGCTTGGCGCAAAAATTCCCAAAGGCGTCTTGCTCTTGGGAGCGCCTGGCACTGGCAAAACTTTATTAGCTAAAGCTGTGGCTGGCGAGGCCAATGTGCCATTCTTCTCTATTTCTGGCTCTGAATTTGTGGAAATGTTTGTCGGCGTGGGCGCATCGCGCGTGCGTGATCTCTTTAAAAAGGCAAAAAAATCAGCGCCTTGCATCATTTTTGTTGATGAGCTTGATGCAGTCGGCCGCCAGCGCGGCGCTGGCTTAGGCGGTTCTCATGACGAGCGAGAGCAAACCCTGAATCAAATCTTAGTAGAAATGGATGGTATGGAAACAAAAACTAATATTATTGTCATGGCCGCCACCAACCGCCCGGATATTTTAGATCCTGCCTTATTAAGGCCAGGCCGATTTGATCGCCGAGTGGTTTTGGATTTGCCAGACATTAATGACCGCGAAGAAATTTTAAAAGTTCATGCCAAAAATAAACCGCTGGCCAAAGAAATCGCTTTAAGGAAAGTGGCGGAAAGAACCCCAGGATTTTCTGGCGCTGATTTGGCAAATTTATTAAATGAAGCTGCAATTTTAACTGCCAGAAAAAATAAAAAACAAATTGAATTGCCTGAAATTTTTGAAAGTGTGGAAAAGGTTTTGCTTGGCCCGGAAAGAAAAAGCCATATTTTAACAAAAAAAGAAAAAAGGATTACTGCTTATCACGAAGCCGGCCATGCCTTAGTTGCTCACGAATTACCCAATGTTGATCCTATCCAAAAAGTTTCTATTATCTCCCGTGGCCAAGCCGCTGGTTATACTTTAAAATTACCCGAAGAAGACAGACATCTACATTCTAAAAGTGAATTTATCGATGAATTAGCTGTTTTCTTAGGCGGCTATATGGCGGAAAAAGAAACCTTTAAAGACGTAACCACGGGCGCCTCAAATGATTTGCGCCAAGCCACGCAATTAGCCAAAAAAATAATTACTGAATACGGGATGGATGAAACTTTAGGTCCTCGCACTTTTGGCGAAAGAGAAGAGCTCATCTTTCTAGGTAAGGAAATTCATGAGCAGAGAGATTATAGCGAAAAAACAGCAGAATTAATTGATCAGCGGATTTCAGCTTTAATCAGCCAAGCCCAAGCAACTGCTTTAAACATCATAACTAAAAAACAAAAGTCCTTAGAAAAAATTGTTGCTGCATTATTAACAAAGGAAACATTAGAAAGAGAAGATTTTGAAAAATTACTCGGACCTAAAAAAGGAAAATAAAAAATATAAAAAGCCCATCCTATCGACTAGGGCTTTTTTGCTAAAATTGAGCTTTTATATAATATATTGTATAATTTAATCAGCTAAAATAAATATTAAAAAAAATTAAGAAAGCCCTCCTTTGCTTAAGCTACGGAGGGCAGGGGGT
>Ga0315289_10002902_pt1 | contig 26140 bp, 23 predicted proteins | sample YL17G11_40_MG_FD_203452 | JGI IMG/M metagenome (GOLD analysis project Ga0315289, IMG submission 203452) | Sediment microbial communities from Yellowstone Lake, YNP, Wyoming, USA - YL17G11_40 | ecosystem: Environmental > Aquatic > Freshwater > Lake > Sediment | place: USA: Wyoming | collected...
GATCGCCGACGGTTTCAGGCCTTCCAGCACCGCCTTGTCCTCCTCTCGACGGTAGTTGACACTGCCGGTGCTGTGGTCGACGATGGGAGACTGATCAATGGCTTCTGACATGGCGCGCCCCGACGCCACGTGACGCCCGGCATCGATTCGTGGGTGATCCGCGTGAGCGTGCCTGCGTTGCCTTCTGCGTGTCGTTGCGCCGGCCAGGAGCTCACGATGGGCAGGGTGACCCCGGCATGGCTGTATCGCAACTAAGGACAGTTCGACTCGATCAGGGCCTTGGGCTGGCGATCAGCCTGGTATCGCCGCCCGAGCCAGGTGTGGCTGCGTGCCTCCGCCAGTTCCTCAGCCACAAGCCCCCCTCCGACTTCCGCGCGATCCGCCAGCGTCTGGAGGGCCGTTATGCCGACCAGTGCTTCGACCGGTACTTTGTGGCGCAGGCCGGCGAGCGGATCGTCGCGCAGGTCTGGTACGGCCTGGGCAACGAGCGCACGGGCATCGGGAACTTCGGGCACGCCTACACCGACCCGCAGTTCCGCCGAATGGGCATCATGAAGCTGCTGCTGGACGACCTTCTGAGGGACTTCGACGCCAGCCCGGGCGTGTGCCTGCTGTGCACCGGCGAGGCGCCGGCCTCCACGTACTATCACCAGGTCGGCTTCGAGTTCATCGTTCCCGGTGAGCGGACCGGGCACGACCCGATGGCGTTGGTCAAGAAGCAGTACGCCGGCGATTTTTCGCATCTGGAGCAGCAGTACTTCGCGCCGGGCCGGCCCGTCACGACCCGCCTGGGCACCATCGCCGACCGCCATGACTGCGATCGCATGCTGGACTTCGCTTCAGCCCTCCGCGCCGCAGCGCCGCAGTGGCGGAAGCTCTTCGCCGCCTGTCGCGCGCCGACCTTCATCGACGCGCTCTATATGGTCGAGGATGGCCTGGGCATCGCGACCGTCCTGGCCACGTCCGGAGGGCAGATCGTGGGCCACGCGTCTGTGCTCAACGTCGGCTCGCCGGCCGAGCGCGGCCTGCACGTGCTGGACTACGTGGTCCACCCCAACTACTACTGCGACATTCCCGACTTCGTCGTCGGCACGGTCGCCCTGGCCCGCCGCCACGGCATCGGCGGGATGGTGGCCTTCGTTCCCGAAGCCTCAGCCACCAAGCTTAGCGGCCTGACGTCGGCGGGGTTCACCGAAGCCTGTCGCTTCAGCGACAGCCTGGACACCCAAGGCCAGCTCGACGACATTGTCATGCTGTGCCTGCGTTAACCCCGAGGAATTCACATGCCTGCATCCCTGGAATACCAGCCCCACATCCAAGAGGTGATCGGTCGCTATTGCCGCTGGTGGGACGCAGCCGGCCCGCTCAGACACCTGGTCATCACAGTGCCCTCATCGTGGAACCACTACGAGTGGTCGCTGGGCATCAACGTCAGCTCCCCGCGGCCGATGAGCGAGTATGACTTCCACCGCGACCAGGACAGCTTCGAGTTCATCGATTACCGGCTGAGCCTGATCGAGGAGTACTGGCGCGAGAAACTCCGCTGGAACGTCCACGACGACATGGTGCCCTGCACCAAGGCGTTCCTGGGCTGGGCGGAATCAGCCTGTGCGATCGCCGGGACCGAGCCCCACTACGGCGTGCAGACCAGCTACATGGACCCGCTGGTGGAGGATTACGACCGGTTTGACTACGGCCGGTTGGCGTTCCACCACGACTCCGCCTGGATGGGCATCCTCGAGCGGGGCACGCGGTACCTGATGGACAAGGCCCGCGGGCGGTTCCTGGTGGAGGCCCGCATCGACAACATTACCCCCAGCGACTACGCGCACGCCTGTCGAGGTTCGCGGCTGTTCACAGACTTCATCGACCACCCCGAGGGCGTGCACCGGCTGATGGAGGCGTGCACCCGCGAGGTGATCCGCTACATCGAGCATTCCTACCGGCTGGTCGGGCACTTCGAGGGCGGTTCGCCCTGTACGTGGGAGGGAGGCTTCTGGGTCCCCGGCCAGGTCGTCGGCCACACCGGCGACAACGTGTCGGACCTGGTCTCGGGGGCAACGTTCGAGGAGTTTCTAGCCCCCTACCACGGGCGGCTGGCTGAGCACTTCGGGGGCAGCGTCTTCGGCCGGGATGCCTCCAGTGAGCACCTCTGGTCGCAGATCCCCCGGATCAAGGGCATCCGCGCGTACAAGCCGCGGAACATGGGCAACTACCGGATCGACGAGCACGTCCTGCGGCGGCTCATGCAAGCCACTGGGCCGCTGCCATTGTTTGTCGAGGCGTTTGGCCTGGACGAGTTTGATCGCTTCCGGACCGTCTGCGCCGAGCTGCCCAGCAAGGTCGCGTTTGTCGTCCAATGCCCCAGCGCCGATGCCGCACGCCGCGTCATCGACACAGTCCGCCAGATGGGTTGAGGCGGATCGCGGGGGAATGCCCTATTTCTGCAGCACCAGTTGGGACCCGCAGCAGGAGCATGGGCGCACATCCACGAGCTGCTCGCCGAAGCGGTAGCGGATGGCATTGGCTGGGCCCAGGTGTGGCACGATGAACCGGCGGGCGGGTTCGCCGGCGAAATCGTCCGTCACCAAAATGCTCCCTTGGCCATGCCGGACCAGCCGCGGCGCCGTGTCGGGGCCCCGGGCCAGCTCCGGCCCCGCCAAGTGGGGGGCCGCCAGGCAGTCCGCGCCGGCTGCCACGCAGTCCATCGCCGCCTGCAACGTCTGCTCCGACACCGCATGGCCCGTCAGCACGATCAGCTCCGCGCCGGCCAGCAGGGACCTGTCGACCAGGTGATCGAACACCACCACCCCATCCATCGGCACGAATGGCAGGTGTTCCTGGTAGTCGTACTCGTACGGGTCCTTGGCCACGGCGTCGCGATGCTGGAGATACCCCTTGTCGCCGATCAGCGAGAGGCACCCCCGCGGCACGACGCCGTGCGTCAGCACGGGCCACAGGTCAAGCCAGGCCGTATGGCGGCGGTCCGGTGCGGGGCCACCGGGGCCGTAGAACGGCGCGTCGAAGGCCCCTTTCCCGCCGGTGGGCACCCGCCAGCAGCCGTCCGGAAATCGGACGATCGCCACCCTCGGCCGCAGGTCGCGGAAGCTGTAGGGACGGTTCTGGCCAGCCAACCAGTTCCGAGCGAACCATCGGTGAATCTTGCCGTAGGCGTTGAGGGCGTAGCCCTTGCCGATGAGGAATCCCCCCTCGCCTGGCGGCCGATGCCCAAGGGGATGGTCCATCAGCGCCTGACGCTCCGAGGGGCTCAGGTGCCTCAGCCAGACCAGATTGTGCAGGCCTTCGGTGTAGGTGGCGTCGAACCCCAGCCAGTACGCCAGCTGGAGGAAGGACCGGTATGTCTGGGGCGAGAAGCCCGGCGCGAAGGCTCCCTGCTGCGCCCAGAACGCGTCGGTGCTCCAGAAATCCTGAACGGCCCACAACTGCGTGTCGTACTGCATGGCCGCCCCGACGCACGCTGCATAGGCCACCGCCGGGTAGTTGACCGACAGCATCTTCGGCGCGGGTACTACTCCTGCCCGCGCCAGAACGTGAGCCAGAACGGGAAAAACCATCTCACCGACGGTCAGGCCGTCGAAGCGGCGATGCCGTGCCACGATGGCCTGCAGGCCCGCCAGGACCCGCTCGTAGGCCTGTTCGACGGTGCAGCCGGCGACGTCGGCCAGGTACGGCCCCTGGCCGCAGTCGAAATGATGGATCTGCCGGTGCTCGACCTCGTCCAGGATCACGCCCCTGAACCGCTGGCCACGGACGGCGTAGGCCAGCACCTCGTCGCTGTATTCGGCCCGACCGGTGCGTGGGGCCCAGGGACCGAAGATGTCGCCGTAGGTGTTGTTGTAGAGGTAGTCGATGCCCACCCGCTCGCACAGGTCGGCGATCCGCTGGCAGGCGCGTTCCTCGCGCGGGGCCAGCGAGTCATAGAACAACGTGAACTCGGCCCCCAGCTCTTTCAGGGACTTGGCGAACACGTCCGGCGTGAACGCCTCGCCAAGGATCTGGCCATAGATGGTCGCCCACCAGTCCGACCCAGGCAGGACGGCTTCGACACCCACGCGAAATGAGCCGGGCATATGGGCTTCTCCTGATCACGCAGCACTTCTCTTGGGGTTCCGTGTCTCGTCCGGTCCGCGCTGCCCCGAGCTAGTAGCTCTTGAGCAGCCTGCCAAGGCGACCACGCCAGGCTCCAGTCACGCATCAGTGGGACGGATTCTCGAACCGCCGGCTGGTGGCGTAGACGTTGACACCCCAGCCGTGGATGCCGTCGCGGAAATGGCCGTCCTGCACCGTCACTGTGTCATCGGAGTACAGCCGGTGCAGCATCCGGCCCTCCAGCTCAGCGGGCAGGTCCGACACGTTGAACGCCCCGGTCCAGTTCGTCTCATTGACCACGATGAGCACCCAGTCCTGCCCGACATGACGGAGCATCAGGGCAGGGCCTTGCCCGTCCAGCGGCCCCATGGTTTCCTCGGATGTGGCCTTCGGCTGCATCGGCGGCGCGGCGGCGAGGATGGCCGGCTCCAGGGCCCGCAGCTCCCGCCCGACGGTCATCATGTCCTTCCAGAGCTGGGGCACCTCCCGGTCGCCCAGGGGCTCGCCCTTGAAGTAGCCTCCCCGATGCGGGCCGCCTTCGAGGAAGTCGCTGCCGTAGTACACCAGGGCGTTGGCGCCGTGGACGATCGCGTCATAGGCCATGAACCGCGTCTCGCGCAGGTTGGGTCGCCGGCCAAGGGTCTGGTCCGGGTTGGTGTGCCACTTCTCCTCGACGAAGTCCCGCCAGCCGAATCCCTGTATCACCATCCAGCAGCTCTTGCCCGGGGCGGCGGCGCGCATGCGGTCGGTGAACCAGCCGATCTCATAGAGGTTCTGGCCGGTCGAGGGCGTACCGACCCCGTCAACCGGGTAGTGGTCGCAGCCGGCCGCGTCCACGTGGGCGTTCAGCTTGGCCAGGCGAGCGATCGAGTTCAGCGCCGCGTGATTGGTCCAGATCAGGTGCTTGCCGTCCTGCTCGCGCAGGTACTCGCAGAGGCGTCCGAGCCCTTCAGCCATCCGGTCGGCGCGGGCCCAGCTGTACGATCCCCGCAGCCTGGGGTTAGGTCCCTGCTGGCCCAACTCGGCCCACAGTTGGTCCAGCATCGCCTCGCCCTCGGCCGGCAGACCACGGCTCATGAGGCTCTTGCTCTCTCGCAGCCGCTCGAGGCGGTCAGCGGCCAGCCCCGGGTCGGCAGCCTTCTGCGCCTCGATCAGCTGCTCCAGCTGGGCGAGTTCGTCGTTGCGTTTCCAGCCCGTCTCGTACCAGACTGACTGGGCCGTGATCTCATCGTACAACTCCCAGGCCAGGAACCCAGGGTGGTCCTTGAACGCACTGATGGTCTCGGCCAGGCCGGGCCACTGCTTTGGCGGCGGGGACGACTCGGCCGGGTCCTTGACCCGCGGGTCGTAGTAGAGATGCACGGAACCATAGAGCCCGCGTTTCCAGATCCGATCCAGCGATTCCGCCGTGGGAGGCCAGAACTGGGCCACCAGGTTGTACCCGTTGGCGGCCAGGTCCTCCAGCTGCCGGTCAGTGTGGATCCCGTACATCCCCAGGATCAGCCGCGGCTGACCGTCGATGAGCATGAAACCCTGGGAGTCGACGAACCGCGACTGCTCGGAGCGAATCTGCGCCTTGGTGTCCAAGCCGGTCTGGCCGCAGCCTGCCAGAAGGACCAGCGTCAGCGAACACAACGATGTGAGGACCCGGCAGCCAAGCATGACGGCCTCCCTATTGGGGTGCAGGTTGTGTGGTGTTGGGCGGAGAGTATGGCAGGCCCAGTTGCTGGCTGAGCCGCTGGGCAGACGTGCCGGTCGGGCCGGTCGCTGGCCGTGCAGTCGGTCGCCGTGAGGATCGGCAGCGTGACTCCCGACGCCTCGGCGAGTAGTTGCTGGAATTCCTCGGCGGCACAGCGCTCGGCAGAGATGGCGTCCTGGGCCACCACAATGCCCCAGCCCTGCATCGCGGCCAGGTCGACGCGGGCCGGCACCTGGGCCAAGGCTGCACCCACACACATCATCGCGATCGCCCCCAAGGCAGCGGTTCTCATAGCGGGACTCCTTGGCTGGAGCATCCGGCCGGTCAGTTGGGGCCAGGTCACCGGCGTCTGCCCTGCATCATAACGGTTTCGCTCGTAGGCGCCAGCGCCGTGCCCGCGCCCTTCTCCCGAAGCTGCCGCTGAACCGCTCAGGCCGACCGGGTTGGCGGGAGCGGCCGTAGGTCTGCGGCAGTGCCCTCGTCGAGCATCGCATGGATCCCTGTCGACTGCCATAACTGTCGCTGTTGCTGAGGCATGCAACGCGCAAATACCCGCAGTTTTCCACCGAATCTGGCTTAGCATTTCCGCCGGTTCATGGCCTGATGTCACTGCCATCGCGGCAATCGGAAAGGACAGGCCATGCACTGCGAGCAGACGACGGACATGCGGATCCTGGCGGACGCCCGGCGGTGGCTGAACGCCAGCGCCGGGATGCACGAGCAGAGCCAGTTCACGCCGGAGGAATCCGCCCGCCGCGTGGCGTTCTACGCCGCGCAGGTCGAGACCCAGGGAAAGATCAAGCGGTGGCTGCCCGCCGCGACGCCCAGGCCCAAGGCCCGCTGCCGCACGCGGTTCGCCTTCGGCGACGCGCTGGGGAAGCACATGACGGCGTGCCGGGCCTGACGACGAAACCTGCCCGGCATGGTGCGAGGCACTCCAGCGCGATGAATCGTGCTGCGGTCCCCGGCCCATCGCCGGGCCCAAGAGAAAGGATGCAAACATGACGACGAGGAAGAGCGGCAAGAGGCAGACCGACGGCACCGCGAGTCGCCCGGCCAAGCGGAAGAAGACCGGCGGACCGGTAGCGCCCCCGGCCGCCGACGTTGGCGCAGGTTCGAAGAACTCCGCGAAGGCCGGCCAACCGCCCAAGGACAGTAAGCCCAGCGCCCTGAGCGCCGCCGCGCAGGTCCTGGCCAAAGCCGACGGGCCCCTCAGCGCCGGCGAGATCGTCAAGAGGGTGCTCGAACGCGGCCTGTGGCAGACCAAGGGTCGCACGCCGCAGGCGACGTTGTACTCGGCTTTGCTGCGCCGCATCCGGAAGGACGGTGCCGCCGCCCGCTTCCGTAAGGTCGAGCGCGGGCGGTTCGAGCTGGCCAAGTAGCGCCCGCCAGATTCTCCCCCAAGACGCCCCTGCAGCCTGCCGGGGCGTTCTCTCTGTCGGCGTTGTGTTTCCGGGCCATGAACGGTACATTCCGACGAATTACGCAACGGCTTTGCGCCGTTGGTGCCCGTGGACATCGTGGGCGATCAGACCGAGAAATACCTCGCGTGGGTCAAGGCCGACCAGGAGCAGGCCGAACTGGACTATCGCCGCATCAACCGCGTCCAGGCCGAGTCTCTTGCGCTGCTGCGGGAGTTGACCCACAACTGGCAGGGCGGCGCGGACATGGCCAGCGCTCCGCAGGAGCGCAAGACGGCGGTGATCCTGCTGATATGGTGCGGGGCGGCCGAGGCTCGTTTCGACTTCAACCTTTACTCCGATGCCCCGCCGGTTCGAGCCAAAGCCGTCGTCACGGGGGTGTGGGACCCGCAATCCCTGCTCGGGGAAGCCCAGCGCCACCTTGGGCGATTCCTGCGAGGGACGGTCAGCGTGCAGGCCGCCACGACCTGGGATCTGCGCCTCACGCCCGACGGCGAGCAGCTCCAGCACGAACTCAGCAAGCACCCGGAGAACGATTGGCTGGTTTGGGACCGCATCCTGACACGACGAGTGCCGCCCCAGGTCGGCATCCGCCTGATCGAGGGGCCGCCCGAGGCCGGCACGTCGGCGGTGGCCGTTGCGGGCGCTCAGGCCAACGCCAGCGTGGGCAACATCGTGATCCAGAATCAGGTTGACCTAGGCCAGCTTGCCGCCATGCTCCAGCCCGGTCTTGGCCCGCCCCGGCAGTCGGACGACAGCTTCAGCAAGACCGATGCTGGCGCGACCGACACATCCCGACAGCAGCAGTGGCGGGAAGATGCCCCCGAGTACCTGCCGCTGACGGAGATCAGGAAACTGATCGACAGGAAGCTCAGCCTCCAGACGCTGGGCAGGCTGTGCAAGCCCGATGGCGAACTCCGCTACATGCGCAAGGGGCAGCGCTGCAAGATGCACGTCGGCGACTTCCGCCGGTACATGAGGGGGCGCCAAAGCGACCCCGAATGGGCGGCGGCGTACATGCACTGGCTCAAGGGCCAGAAAGCCGGCGGAAAACGCTTGTTTTGGAAGTGCGGAAATGTCGCCTGCGGCCACGAATACCCCGACGAGGCCAACGCGGGCGATGTCTGCCCCAAGTGCAAGGGCCGCAGCGAGTTGCTTCTGAAAGCCCCACCCAGGCCCGGCCGGTAATCCGACCTTCGCACTTCCCGGCCACTTCCATCTGAGCCCGTGCTGCACCCGCCGATCCGGCTGATTCTCCTGCAAACCGCCCACTTTCTACTTCCGCGCACTTCCATCGCACTTCCGGCCATAACCCGCTTGTCAGAATGCTGGTCATGATCGAGCGGAGCCATCTTCGGATCATCAGGGCAGTCCAGTGTGTCGTGGCCGCCGCGCAGGAACTGACCGAAGCAGAGCGGTCCCTGCGTCAGAAACGGCGGCGGCGCGTGCGGACCAAGGGCTCGCGGCGGACAGTTCCGTCTGTGCCTGGCATAGATAACCAGAGAGGCGCAGTGCGCGAGGAGCGGTGCGGATGAAACGTAACGAAGGCAGTCCGCTCAGCCTGGTGCCCTCAAAGCCGGTCCGACAGTTCTGGCCTGCGACCGGTAGGTATTGGGGAGAACGGACCGCGCAACCGGGTGCGCAGGTACGTCGGCCGGCTGCGGAACCGGTCGGAAAACCGCGTTGACCGGTCGGAAAACTGCGCAAGTGCTTCGCCGCGGGTGACGCGGCGTGGGCGGATGTGCGAATAGGACAGCATGGCGCATGGGAATCGCGGACGTCCCGCCACGCCGCGGCATAGGTAACGGACACCCGCTGCCACCGACGCGAAGCGAATGGAAAGGAATCACTCGATGGAAACCGCACTTGCCGCACCGGCCGAAGGCCAAAGCAACCTGAAGACACTGAATGAGCAGGAGCAGGCTGACCTGCTCGCCTGCGAAGAGGCCATCGGCCGGGGTTTTCAGTCCTTCGTCGAGGTCGGCCTGGCGCTGGTGAAGATCCGCGACGAGCGCCTGTACCGCCAGGACTACTGCGACTTCGACCAGTACTGCCGGCACCGCTGGGGCGTCAGCCGCATCCACGCCCACCGCAACATCGAGGCGGCCAGGGTGCACGAGATGTTACCAGTTGGTAACAGGCCCGCCAACGAGGCCCAGGTCCGCCCCCTGACCAGAATCCGCACCGAGAACGGCGAGCTGGACCAGAAGGCCATCGCGCGAATCTGGCGGAGGGTCGTTGACCACGCCCCGACGGACGACGCTGGGCGGAAGGTCGTCACCGCCAGGGATGTCGAGGAGGCCGCCAAGCCGGTCCTGCGGCGCAGGGGGATCAGGGTGCCTCCGGGTTATCGCTCGTCCCGCAGGCCGTCGGCATCGGCGGAGGGCGGGTCGAATGACGCCGCAGGGAACAGCATGGCTGGCGGCATGAGCATCTCCGGAGAGGCGTTCGCCAGGCTCTGTCAGCACGTGGAGAAGCTCGAAAAGATGATGAGCACCGAGACGTTGCCCGAGCCGGTGGGTCAAGTGATCGAGGATGTGTGCGACATCGTGCTGGGGAACCCCGCCTGATGAGCATCCGCGAGTACAAGTCGGACCCCTGCCCCATCTGCGGCCACAAGGGCTGGTGCGGCCTCAGCGACGATGGGCTGATCCTCTGCAAGCGCCCGCCCTCGCCGCCGGAGGTGGCCGGCTACACCTACAAGGGCCTGGCCAAGGACGGCACGACCGCCATGTACGTGGAGGCGGGCAAGGAGCGCCGGGGTGTCGGTGGTCCGCCGCCGGTGCGCCGAGGGCATGATGAGCAGTCCCCCGTGTCATCTGGCGCGCTGGAGGCGGCGCACACAGCCGCCGTGGCGGCGATCACGCCGGAATTGCGCTTCGCCCTGGCGGCCGAGCTTAGCCTTCCCGAAGCCGTGCTGGCCGAACTGGCCATCGGCTGGAGCGACACGGCCCAACACCATGCCGACCGCGAGATCACAGGCGCGTACATCTTCCCGGAGTGCGACGGCCAGGGGCGGCTCATCGGCGTGAGCCACCGCTTCCCCGTGGCGAAGGTGGCCGGCCTGACGGATGACGACGGCAAGCCCCTGGGCAACAAGTCCGGCCCGGCGGGATACAAGCGGGGCCTTACGCTGCCGGGTTGCTGGCGCGACATGCCCGACCCCATGCTGGTCGCGGAGGGGCCCACGGACGTGCTGGCGGCCCGTGCGCTGGGGCTCAGTGCCATCGGCAGGCCCAGCAACAACGGCGGTGTGGACTTTGTCGCGCAGCTCTGTCGCCATCGCCGGATCATCATTGTCGGCGAGAACGACCGCAAGCCCGATGGCCGCTGGCCCGGCAAGGAGGGCACCGAGGCGGTCTCGCGCCGCCTGGAGGCACAGTGGCAGCGGCCGGTTCCAACTGCCTATCCGCCGCAGGGAGTCAAGGACCTCCGCGACTGGGTGCGCTCGTTGGCGCCAACCTGGGAGGCGGCAGACCTGACTGCCGTGCGCGGGGCGATTCTGACCGTCGTCACTCCGCCGCCTCTGCTGTTGCTGGCACAGGAGCGTGACAAGCGCGGCCGAGTCACGGTGAAGGCCTTCCGCTGGTGCGACGGGCCATCCGCCGTCGCCGTCCACAGTGACCGGCTGCACATCGAGGATGCCGCGGCCCGGAGGCGGTTTGCCCGGGCGGTGGCTAAGACTGCGCCCGACACGGATGTGGAGGAACTGGCGCAGCGCCTGCTTGCCCTGCCGTTGCCGCCCAACGCCAGACAGAGGGTCAAGGCCCTGCTGGACGAGCGGGCCGAGAACCCGCCGTCAGGCAATCCCGCTCGTTCACAGCCACAAGATGTCCCGCCAGCGCCGCCGTCCCAGGACGAACTGCCCATGGTGTTCGTCCCCGGCGGCCCGGCGCCCATCCTCCGCAGCGCCGTGCAGCTTGGGAGCCTCTTGGACAAGACCGGCAAGTACTACGTCCGCGGCGGGATGGTCACCACCGTGGGCAAGGACAAGGACGGCAGGCCCATCCTGGAGACCATCAAGCCCGCCGGCCTGGCCAGCGTCTTTGAGACCGTGGCCAGGGTCATGGAGTTCACCAAGCGGGAAGGCCAGTTCGTACCCCAGGAGGCCGTCTTCACCGAACAGGCGGCCAAGCTCATCCAGCACAGCGCGGTCTTCCAGGCGCTCCTGCCGCCCATCCATCTGCTGAGCCGCTGCCCGGTGCTCATCGAGCGCGGCGACGCGTTGGTCCAGGTCAGCGGCTACGACCGCGAGGCCGGCATCCTGGCGTTCGGCAATCCAGCGCCCGACGTACAGGTGGAAGACGCCGAGGCGATGCTGTCGGAGATGCTGGCCGACTTCCGCTTCGCCACATCCGCCGACCGTGCCCGCGCCTTGGCGGCGATCATCACGCCGGCGATGGTTTTCGGGGGCCTGCTGGGCGGGCGGGCGCCGGTAGATTTGGGCGAGGCCGACCTCAGCCAAAGCGGCAAGGGATACCGGGCCCGCCTCGTCGCCGCCGTCTACAACCACATCGTCAAGACCGTCACCCAGAAAAAAGGCGGCGTCGGCTCACTGGAGGAGAGCTTCTGCACCGCGCTGGTCCAGGGCTACAGCTTCATCTCCTTCGACAACATCCGTAGCGCCATCGACTCGCCCGCCCTGGAGTCCTTCCTGACCGAAGACACCTTCCTGGCCCGCGTGCCGCACCTGGTGGCCATCGAGGTCGATCCACGCCGGGTGATCGTCCAACTCACCAGCAACCGCGCCGAGATCACGCCCGACCTGGCCAATCGCGCGTCGTGCGTCCGCATCCTCAAGCAGCCGGAGGACTACCGCTTCGGGCAGTATCCCGAGGGCGACATCCTGGAGCACGTCCGTGCCAACCAGCCAACGTACCTCGGTGCCGTCTTCGCCGTGGTGAAGGAATGGCACGCCGCCGGCAAGCCCAGGACCGACACCACGGGCCACGACTTCCGGGCCTGGGCGGGCAAGCTCGACTGGATTACCCAGAACATCCTCCATGTCGGCCCGCTCCTGGAAGGTCACCGCGAAACGCAGGTCCGCATGGCCACGCCGGTCTTGAACTGGCTGCGGGATGTGGCGCTGGCAGTCCGAGACGGCGGCCTCCTGGGCACGTGGCTTCGCGCGAACGACCTGGTGGACATCATCGCGTTGCGACCCGACACGGAGCTGCCGGGCCTGCCGGATGGCGCGGACCTGATGGAGGAGGAGGTCAAGAAGAAGGTCCTCCAGGCAGTCGGCCGACGGATGGCCCAGTACTTCGGGGCCGACAGCGTCCGCGCGATCGACACCTTCCGGATCGAAAGGAAGGAGACGGCCGACATCCTCAACCGTCGCACGACCCGAGAGTACTGCTTCCAGGCCGCCGAACCCACCCCGGTAAAGTGCGCCTATGCGCCCGGTGCGCCTATGGCCCATAGGCGCACCATAGGCGCAGACGTTACGGATGACGTCTCCGAGGCGTCCCAACCGGTCCAAACCGGCCTCTCCGACCCAGCCGAATCGGCGCTTTGCGCCTATGCCGCGCCTATGGGTGCGCCTATCGCTGCGCCTATGAAAACCCTTTGTGCGCCTAATGCGCCTATGGGTTCTGAAATAGCACAGAGGGACAACGAAAAAACACGTGCTTCTGGAGAAGTACATGTTTTTACGTCGTGGAATAGGGAGGAATCTGGAACCCATAGGCGCATAGGCGCAATAGGCGCAGAGCCCGCCTCTACCGTCGCCCCCACGGCCGAACCCGACGAGGTGCTGATATGACGATGACGACCGCGCCAAGGGCCTCCGATCTGCTGGTTGAACTGGACCGCTTGGGCGTCACCGTGACGCTCAAGGGTGGCCGGATCAGCCTCCAGCCGGCCAGCCGTGTCACTCCCGACGTGCTTGCGGCCGTGCGCGCATGCAGGGCCGACTTGGTGACGCTGCTGTCCGACCCACGCCGCCGCTGGAAGGAGCAGGCCGAAGCGCTGCTGACGACCCTGGACGATCCGGCCCTCCGCGAGGACCTCCGGCACATCTTCGACGAGCGCGAAGCCATCGCGTCGGTGGACGGCGGGCTGGGCGACGATGAGGCAGGTCGGCTGGCCTACGAGCAGATTGCTGCCGCAGTTGCCGCGATCGCCAAGCAGGAAGAGCTGCCATCAGGAACACAAACGTGACCGTCAAGCCATGTGACACGCCCGCATCCGGCCGGCAGGCCGTCGGAGGCGCGGGCACACCAAGGCGGCCTGCACGAGGTACACACACCATGGAATGGGTAGCAGAGAACACCAGGGACGCCGAGATGCTCAGACGGATCGAACTGTCGCCGCTGGACGCCACATGCGCTGACGGCGACGAGTCGCTCGTCCAGCTCGTCCAGCGGCACAATACCGCGCTGGCCGAACTGACGAGCCGGTTCGGCGCGTTGGCCGACGACAGGCAGACCGTGGCCAGTCCCGACAGGTGGCTCGGCCACGACAGCGCAGTCATAGTCGCCGAGCGCCGGCGCGTAGTCGCCGAGTCGTGGGATGCGCTGCTGGCGCTGCGAGGCCTGCTCCACGAGCGCCAGGATGTCCTGCGGAAGCTGGAGGACCATGTCGCGGCCAAGCTGCCCGGCCTGGCTGAGCAGCGTGAACGAGACTTCGACAAGGCCCGCAAGGCACTGGCCCGGGAGCACCGCGACTACCTCAAGGCCGAGCCCCTTCGCGGACAGGCGTTCGTTGAGGGGCTGGCCGAGGAGGACGAGGCGGTCGCGGAGCTTCACCGGCAAGGAGTCGCTCTGACGGAGGTTTTGCACCGCCTCCAGGCCCTTCGCCACAAGGCCGGGGCCGACTCGCCCGTGACGATCCGCCAGCGCGAGGTCATCGCGCACCTGAACTGAAACTGGGACATGTCCCGATCCGGCTGTCCTCGTGGCAGCCGGGTCGGGGCCATGTCGGGTGACATCGAGAGATGGTGTGGCGACAACGCAAAATAAGGACTTACGGCGATTCAGAAGGCTGTCCTGAATTCCGTAGGTACTCCGCCGACAATGGTTTAAGTGACCGTGGCGGGAACGGTCGGGAACCAGATTAGAGTTTGTTTATTAACGCGCGAACGCACGATGGCCGGATGGCCTCGTGCCGCGCAACGGCAATGGCGGCAATGCCTTATCGCCAGCGGCGACGGCCGCAAGGGTGTTAATAACTGCCCGCACGAGAGGTGGAAATCATGAAGTTCAACGACAGACAGCGGCGGATACTCATCGGCGTGCTCCAGGACCAGCAGCGCCTGGCCGCCATGCCCTGGGGCGACGACCACAGCATGTCGCGGGACGCCCTGGGTCGGCACCGGCTCCGCATCCGCCATGCGCGGCAAGGCATGGCGCCGATGGCATTGGAGGATTGGCTTGGCCATCCGCCCACGAATTCCGACCACGTGCTGTGCCATCGCGCGTGTATCCGGCTTGAGGGCATGGGCCTGCTGGTACGGTGCAATCCCTTCGGCGGCCAACGGACGACGCATCTCAAGCTCACGCCGGGGGGCAGGCACACGGCCGAGAGGCTCCTGGCCGAGGAGTACGCCCAGGGCGCCGACGGTATCGACGAGATGATCGACTGGTCCAGCGTGGAGCTCATGCCCATCGAGATGCCGCAGGAGACGCGGGAGGCCGAAAACGATGCCCACTGATGTCACGGAGGACATGACCATGACCAACGGGATGGACCCCAACGCGATGACGGCCGAGGAGCGCATGGCCGAGGTGTCGATGCTGCTGTCGCTGGCGATGATGCGGTTGTGGCTCAAACGCCGGGCGGGCGCCGGTCGGCACACATCGGGCGAGAGAGCTTTTTCGAGAGATTCCGGCGGGAATCCCCTTGGCTGTCCCGCCGAAACCCGGCTCCCTGTGACCGCTGGTAAACCATAGGAGAAAACGCATGGAACCAACGGTCTTACAGCAGGTTGCGGCATTGCGGAAGATGCCGCTGGATGCGCTGCGGCAGCGGTGGCGGGCCCTGTTCGGCACCGACGCGCCCGGCTACAGCGCCGAGCACATGGTGCGGCGTCTGGCCTACCGGCTCCAGGAACTTCACTACGGCGGCCTGGCCGACCCGGCGCGGGAAGAGTTGGCGCAGGTGGCCACCGAGGATGCCGGTGCCGGCAAGGGCCGGCGAAGCTCCCGCCGAAAGGCCAAAGCAGCCAACGCCCCCGCGCCGGGCACGCGCCTGGTTCGCGAGTGGCGCGGGCAGCGCCACGAGGTCACCGTCTGCCACGACGGCACGTTCGAGTACGCCGGCAAGTGGTTCAGGACGCTCACGGCCGCGGCACGGGCCATCTGCCATCAGCACTGTAGCGGGCCGAGGTTCTTCGGGCTGGTCAGCCCAGGCAAGGAGGTGAAGGCATGATCCAGTCAGCCACCGACAGTGAAAAACGCCCGACGCGCTGCGCCGTCTACGTCCGCAAGAGCCACGAGGAAGGCCTGGACATGCCGTTCAACAGCTTGGACGCGCAGCAGGAGGCCTGCCTGGCGTACATCAAGAGCCAGGGCTGGGGCGTTCTGCCGACGGAGTATTCCGATGGCGGGTACACCGGCGCGAACACGGATCGGCCTGGCGTCCAGCGGCTCATGCAGGACATCGAGTCCGGGAAGGTCGATTGTGTCGTCGTCCACCGCGTGGATCGGCTCAGCCGGTCGCTGCTGGACTTCGCCAAGTTGATGGAGATGTTCGACCAGCGCGGGGTCGCCTTCGTCTCGGTCACCCAACGGTTCGACACGACCAGCAGCATGGGGCGATTGACGCTGAATATTCTGTTGTCGTTCGCGCAATTCGAGAGGGAAATCATCGCCGAACGCATCCGCGACAAGATCAGCGCCGCCAAGAAACGCGGCCAGTGGATAGGCGGCCATCCATTCCTGGGCTACGACATCGACCACTCCAACCGCAAGCTCGTGGTCAATGAGGAGGAGGCCAAGCTGGTCCGTTGGATATTCGAGGGGTTCCTGCGGACGGGCTCGTGCCTGAAGCTGGCCCGCGAGTTGAACGCCCAAGGCCACCGCACCAAGTCCTGGAAGACCGCCAAGGGCAAGGCCAACGGCGGCCAGCCGTGGAACAAGGTGTACGTCCACCGCGTCCTGACCAACCCCAAGTACATCGGCCTGATCGACTACAAGGGGCAGAACTACACGGGCCAACACGCGCCAATCATCGACCAGAGCACGTGGGATCGCGCCCGGGCCATCATGGACAGGAATGCCCGGAACCGCGCCGCCCAGACGCGGCGGAAAACGGCGGCGCTGCTCAAGGGCATCCTGCGGTGCGGCCACTGCGGCAAGGCCATGGGCGCGACCTTCACCAACCGCCGCGGCAAGCGCTACCAGTACTACCTGTGCAACCACGCCGAGAAGAACGGCTACGACACCTGCCCGGTCAAGTCCGTCGCGGCCGGCGAGATCGAAGCGGCCGTGGTGGACCAGCTTCGGGGGCTGTTCCGCAGCCCGGACATGATCGCTGGGACGTACAGGGCGATGCTGGAGCAGGCCGGGCGGCAGCGGGAGGACCAGCGCCGGGAAAAGGAGGCCCTGGAGCGCCGCCTTGCGGAACTGCGGAAGATGGTCCGCAACGTGGCCCGGGCGACGGGTGAAGGTTCGGCTGCCGCGGTGGCAGAGGAACTGCGGAAGCTCAATGAGGAATGCGCAGCCGTCGAAACGCGCCTTGCTGAACTGGCCGCTGTGGTTGCGGCCGACGAGACCGCCGCGCCCACCGAGCAAGACGTCGCCGGGGCTCTCCGGAACATCGACCCGCTGTGGGATGAGCTGTTCCCAGCCGAGAAGGAGCGGATTGTGCGGCTGCTGGTCGAGCAGGTCGTGGTGGACACAGACAGCATGACGGTGAAGCTCCGGCCCGCCGGGCTGGGTACGGTGGTCCTGGAGATGAACGCCGTCGCCGACGGCGTAGAGGAAAGGCTGGTGACGGCATGATTCGGCAGGCGGAATCGGACCTGGAGGTCGAACTGAACCGGAAATATCCGGGCCGGGAGGTCTGGACGGAGGACGGCGCGATTGTCATCCGCATCCCGATGGCCTTCAGGAAGGCCGGCGGCAGGAAGGAAATCATCCTGCCGGAGGGCGCAGACGCTGCCGGGCCACCCAGGCCGCAGCCCCAGCGGCCGCTGGTCGTCGCCCTCGCCAAGGCGTTCAGATGGCAAGAGATGATGGAATGCGGCAAGGTCAAGTCGTTCGAGGAACTGGGCAAGCGAGAGGGCGTGAACCGCGCGTACGTTCGGCGCATCTTGCGCCTGGCCACGTTGGCCCCGGATATCGTGGAGGCGATCCTCGACGGCACAGAACCCAGTGGGTTGTCCCTGCGGTCCCTCAGCAAGAACATCCCGCTGATGTGGGATGAGCAGCGGCGGCTGTTCGGGTTCGGAGGGAGGTAGCATGGGCGGGATGGTAGAGACCTACACGGCAACAGCGACCCCCGACATCAACGCCCGTTGGCGTGTATGCCTCCACGAAGCCAGCCATGCCGTGGCGGGTCGCCATGTGTTCAAGCAGACCACCAGGGCCGCCGTTTTCAGCAACGACTCGGGTGTGGCGGATACTGGCAGCGGCGCCGGCGTTCCGATCTCGTTCAAGGGCGTTTTGGTCACGGCAGCCGGACACGCCGCGGAACACCTGGCCAGGGCGTACCCGCCGCCCCAAGTGGCGTTGCCCGTGCCGCTGGAGTTGACCTATCCTGAACACGTGAAGCCTCTGAAAGAACAACTGCGGCAATCTCTGCCCGACGCCGTGGCGATCGCGCGGTGGTGCATCGGCGGGATAGAAAAGCAGCCCGAACGCTGGGCCAATCGCTTCCACTGGATTCATCGGGAGGCCCGGCTCTTCGTCGTTCGACACCAGCGGGAAATCGTCGAAGTTGCCACGGGCCTGTTTGCCCGCGGGATCATAACGCTGCCAGCATAGGTCCAAGAAATGGCTTGACGCGCCGCAGTCACTGTTGCCTTATGGAACGCGGCATGGCCAACGAGCCCGGGGGTGGCTGGAATCGATGGTCGGGATGCGTTAGGATGAGCGACGAGATGATTGAGAAGGAACGCAATGGCGAGATCGCGACGCTGCCGCGAGGCGCGGCGTGGCTCATGGACCAGGTGGACCTGCTCCGTCTGGCGATCAACGGTACGATTGAGCCGACTACCAGGGCCGAGTACGCCCAGTTCATGACGCCAGCGCCGGTCGGTGCCCTTATGGGGTCGATGTTCCGGACCCGCCAATCCAGCATTCACCTGCTTGACCCGGGGGCAGCCGTCGGCTCACTGACAGCCGCCTTCGTGGCGGCCATGCTGAATCGTCCTTCGCCCCCGAGCAAGATACACGTCACAGCCTATGAGATCGACGGCTTTCTGGCTGGGCACCTGAGGACGGCGCTTTCGTTGTGCCGGGAGGCGTGCGAGGCCGCGGGCATCGGTTTTTCTAGCGACATCCGCGAGGAGGACTACATCGCCGCCGCAGGGAAGGATGTCTCCGGCCGGTTGTTCGAGGCCAAGTTGGGGCAATACGACTGCGTGATCATGAACCCGCCGTACCGGAAGATCCGCAGCGATTCCGACACGCGGCGTGACCTCCGCTCGCTGGGCATCGAGGCGGGCAACCTGTACACCGCCTTCATGGCCGTGGCGGCCGGCCAGTTGAAGGATGGGGGCGAAATGGTCTCCATCACGCCGCGGAGTTTCTGCAACGGGCCGTATTTTCGGCCGTTCCGGCGGTTCTTCCTGAACCTGATGGCCGTGGAGCGTGTCCACGTTTTTGAATCGCGCAACGTTGCCTTTCAAGAGGATGAAGTCCTCCAGGAGAACGTCATCCTCCACGCCATCAGGACGAACCGGAAGCCCAGTCGGGTTATTCTTTCCGTCTCTCCCGGACCTGCGGACGAGGTGAGTGTTCGGCGCATTCCGTACTGCCAAATGGTGAGCCCCGCCGATTCGAACTGCTTTATCCATCTCGTCGTGGACGACAAGGGGAAGCACGCATCGGAGTGCATGTCGCGTCTGCCGGCGTCGCTCGTCGATCTCGGTTTGTCGGTTTCCACCGGCCGCGTGGTTGATTTCCGGGCGAGGGACCACCTTCGACCTCACGCGGGGCTAGGCACGGTGCCGTTGATCTACCCGGCGCACTTTCATAATGGGACCGTCAAGTGGCCCAACGGCGTGACGCGGAAACCAAACGCGATCCTGGTTGATAGGCACACCGAGGATCTGCTGGTCCCCCCGGGCGTGTACGTGCTGGTGAGGCGGTTCTCGGCAAAGGAGGAGCGGCGTCGGATCGTGGCCGCCGTGTACGACTCGGCCTGCGTCTCTGAAGGCCCGGTCGGATTCGAGAACCATCTGAACTACTTCCATTGCAGCGGGCGCGGCCTTCGGATGGATCTCGCCAAGGGCCTGTGTGTTTTCCTGAACTCGACCCTGGCCGACACGTACTTCCGGCAGTTCAGCGGGCACACCCAAGTCAACGCCCTGGACCTCCAGAGCCTGCGGTATCCGTCCCACGACCAGCTTCGAGCATTGGTAGCAAGGATGCCCGACATCACTGACGACCAAGACGCCGTTGATGCGGTGGTTGAAGAAGTGCTCTTTGCCGAGTTACCAGTCAGCCGCGATGCCCGACGCATCGCTACTCACTGACGTACATCCGCGGGATTCCCTCCGCCTGGAACTGCATCACCAGCCGAAGTTGCCCGCTCTCATCGTAGAGTTCGTCGCCGAGCGTGCTGATGGGGGCGAAGGCCGCACGCTTGAAGTACGCCGCTCCACGATTCTCCATCCGCCGCATCTTGACGCTGACGAAGTTGGCGGTCATCCGGTAGATGTCTGACCACCACAGGCCAACGGCTCGGAAGCCCATTGTGGGCGGCTTCCACATCTCCAACACCTGGGCATGGATGATGTATGCGGGGATGTTGAGTTGCCGCACGTGGTGCAGGATGGAATCGCAATCCGACACGTCGAGCTGGAACTGGCTCATGTCCTTGATGGAACTGCGGCCAGTCTTGTTCTCGATCCCGAAGACGGTCTGGCCAGTCTTTTCGTCGGTTATCAGGAAGTCCAGCGGCCCTTCGCCGGAGACATCATCGCTTCGGCGTGGTCGCAAGGACGACAAGTCGTTCTGTGTGATCGCCAAGTGCGGGTGTTTGGGGCAGATCTGTTGTGCCCAGAAGTCCATGATCGCCTTCTCGGCGACGTGGTTGCGGCCGATGGACCGCGCGACGCGCTCGCAGATGTCGCACAGGAACCAGGTCTGAAGCCGAACGTTCGTGACGTTGTTACAGAGCAGGCAGTAGCCTTCGATCGGTTCGCCATAGCTGCATGGCTCGTTGCCGCCGAAGGCATCCTGCACCCACTGACGTGTGCATGGATCGCAGAGAAGAAAGTGCCTGAGCTTGACATCCTTGCGGGGCTGCGCATGGCGGACGCACGTCGGGTAGACGATGGGCGCGTCCTTACTGCCGCAGTTTCGGCTGGCTCTCTTGGCCATGATCAGTCCTTCCGCCAGGCGGCTCAAAACTGCGCATACCATAGCCGACACAGGTGGCAGCCACAATGCCCTGCAGACGTGCCGGCGCGGCGATGACCGGGCTTGTCCGATCCTGGCCGTCAGCGTCCGTGACAACGGGACGCGACACCCCATGTTCGAAGTCGCACTTGGGACTCCATCTGTTCCGCGTCGAAACAAACGCGCGTCTCGGCGCTCACTTTCTGCAAGCCCTTGGGCAAGCACATGATGCGCAGACCGGGACTCGCCGGTGGCGCGTCCCGACAAATCAGAGATTCCTAAGTCAAAGAGAGAGAAAACGGGCCGGAAACCGCCCGAAGAGGGGCAAGCGCGTCCCGGCGGCCCCGACGTGGTGAACAACCGAAAGCATGCCGAAACCCTTTGCCAGCACGCGGATAACGACGCAGGCCGCCGGTCTTGTCCAGCGGCCCGCATTACGACAGAGACGGTTTCCGGCTGAGCCGGAAACTGGAGGCGGCGGGAATCGAACCCGCGTCCCGTGACGCTTCGGCAGCGGCATCTACGTGCGTAGTCGCTGGTTTGCTCTTGCCCGTTCGGCTCGCGGCGACACGATCCGCTCGGGCCAGCCCGTCCGGTTCTCGCCGGCGGAGTAACCGGGCCACTCTCCGCCAGCCAGCCCGCTGGTCGCGTCCGGCGGGGCCTCGCGGGCTAGGCCCCGTGGACGGGCCGCCTTAGTTAGGCAGCCAGTGCCATGCTTCTATTGGCAGATAAACTTGTCCAAGGTGTTTTACCAGGCCTCCTTGGAACCTGGGCACGCAGCCGATGCCTCCCTCGTCCGGTCGAATCCAGTTCGCCCCCGAAGGGAAGCCTCGTACCCATAGTATATCGCCAGCAAGCCGCTGATGCGAAAGATTTTTTTCAGGCGGCCGGCCATGGTGGATCCGCGCGGCACAGGCCAGGCCCATTGCTCCATGGGCATTGGCTCGTAGGCATCTGTGCCGTTGGCGGTCGCTCAACCCAATAGGCGGTGTCGCCAAGGGCTTGGGTAACTATAACTTGTGTCTGGCAGGTTCGCCTTGGAAAGGGTCTGGGCAACCACTGTCGGTGGGCGCAAATCGGAAAGACCGGCTATTCGACACAGGCCGTTGTTAGAGGACGAGGCGAGAATCTAGCTGGTGAAGGCCGCGGCGAAAATGACTACACGAAAATTGAGCGGTTTGGCGCTTGACAAAATCGCCAACCTGGGGTACAGTTAAGCACGCTCAAATTAACAGTGTGCCGCCAGCGCTCATGGCGGGCCCTGCTCAGGCTCGTCCGAGGCACACAGAAAAGGAGGAGCTCATGCTCAGGAACTGTGTTTGGCTGTCTGTTGTGGTTGTTTCCCTCTCTACTCTGGCGTCTGCCGGTACCATCGTCGCTCCGATCAACAAGCTGGGCGACCTCGGGTTCTCGCTCCAGCAGGTCATTGCGGCAGGGGGCATCCAGGTGGGCGACAAGGTCTTTGACCTGTTCAGCGTGGACAACTCCTTCCCCACTGGTGATGGGCCCGGGCTGGATGACATCCGTGTCTACGGCGTCCAGATTAACGGGGAGTTGGGCCTGCGGTTCATCGGCGGCTGGTCTGCCGTACGAGGCGAGGAGCTCGACACCGTGATCGGTTTCCGCGTGACGGCGAACAGCCCGTGGCTCATCTCGGACAATAGCCTGGGGATGGATAATTTCGACGCCCGCAACGGCGGCCTGGTAAGCATCACCGAGAACGTCTTCGCCGCTGAGCCCCGGCCCGCTTTCGGCGGCGGGCCTGCGCCGTTCTTGGCAAGCAAGTCCGTCTTTTACGCCAATCGCGCCGAAAAGAACCTCCTCGATCACGAGGAGTACAGCGATGAATACCGTCCGGTAGCCTTCCCCCAGGTCTGGGTCACCAAGGACATCACGGTGAAGGGCGGCTCGTGTGAGGGGGGCTTCGCTGGCCTCAGCCAGTTCTACCAGACCTTCAGCCAGATTCCCGAGCCCGCGAGCATGGCGCTGTTGGCCCTCGGCGGCTTGATGGTGCTGGCCCGCAAGAACCGGCGCGGCTAATCGCCGAATGTGTTGCCAGAGTAGTCTAGGGGCCCCGCGCGGCGGGGCCTCTTTTATGCGCCGGCGCGGCCGGTCGAGGGCGGCCAGGTCCGCCGGAACTTGCGCGAGACGGGGCGCAAAACCGGGTTGGCGAGGCGGCCGGGGGGGCGTTATGATGGCCCTGCGTCGGTCCGATTGCCGGGAGGCCGGTTTCCCCCGCCGGGCAGGCCCGAGGGCAAACGGGTCGAAGGGGTCGGCCTGGCATGTGCTTGGGCAACCCCGGCCGGCGCGGACCCCGACGCTGCGTAGACCTGCCAGGAGCAGGCATGACCTTCCGTGCAGTCTTCGTCGGCTTGTTGGGCGCCCTGTTCATCTGTAGCTTCGACTACCTGAGCCAGTACGCCTGGCCTCTGGGCTTCTCGTTTACCTCCCACCTGCCGATCAGCGTGTTTGGCCTGCTGGTCGTGGTGATGCTGGCGGCCAACCCCCTGCTGTACCGCATTCGGCCTCGCTGGAGGCTCCAGTCGGCCGAGCTGGCGATGATCCTGCTGATGTGCCTGACCGCGTGCGGCGTGGCCAACTGGACCAACAATTTCAGCAAGATCGTTGCCATGTCGATCCAGCGCGCCCAGATCTCGCCCACGGGGCGGCGGTTCAACGTGCTGGGGTATCTGCGGCCGTACATCCTGCCTGGCGAGGGGCAGTGGGAAAGCCCCACGATGCAGTACTTCCTGTCCGGGATGAGCCAGGGGGGGCGCTATGTCGGCCTGGGTGGAATCCCGTGGGAGGGCTGGAAGGCCCCGCTGAGCGTATGGCTGCCCCTGATCGTCCTGACGGGCCTGGTGGCGATCGGCCTGAGCCTGGTGATCCATCGCCAATGGTCCACCCATGAGCGGCTGAGGTACCCCATCGCCGAGTTCGGCAGCAGCCTGCTGATGCAGGACCAAGGCCGGGCCATGGGGCGAATCTACCACAACCGCCTGTTCTGGGTCGGGCTGTGCGTGCTTTTGGCCATCGACTTGAACAACCACCTCTACCCCTGGTTGTCGAAGTACCTTGTCTCCATCCCGACGCAGTTTAATTTCTCAGCCATCCAGCAGCGGTTCCCAGGGCTTAGACGAGCCAATTGGCCTGGGTTCCTGACCCAACCGAGGATCATTCCCATCGCCGTGGCCTTCTCATACTTCCTTGCCTCCGACGTGGGCCTGAGCCTGGGCACGTGCACCCTGATGTTTGAGGCCGTCACGTTGATCCTGGTGCCGATGGGGATCGAGCCGGGCAGCCGAAACTACGTCCTGGGAGGGTGGGACTCCTGGATGCGCATGGGGAGCTTCACCGGCATGATGCTGGTGCTGCTCTACACCGGGCGGCGGTATTACGCGACGCTGGCGCGGCGGGCGGCGGGCCTGCGCACGGCCGACCCCGCCGAGCCTTCGGCCGTTTGGGGCTTACGCCTGGCGGTGGCGGCGTACGTGGGCGCGTGCCTGGTGCTGATGAGCATGGGGATGGAGTGGACGCTGGCGATCCTGGCGATGGGATTGTTGATCGTGATCTTCGTGGTGGTCTCGCGGATGAGCGCCGAGGCCGGCCAATTCTCGATCCGGGCGGCCTGGATGCCCGTGGGGATGCTGACGGGGCTTCTGGGGGCCCCGGTGATGGGACCTCAGGCGTTCATGATGCTGACCTTGTTCTCGATTGTGATGGTCAACGACACCATCTCGACCCTGATGCCCTATTTGGTGAATGGGCTGAAGGTCTGCGATGACCTGGGCGCCCGTCCCTCCAGGGCCGGCGCGGGGATGCTGGCCGTCCTGCTGCTGGGAATCGCCATCGCGGTGCCTGTCTTCATGTGGGTCAACTACAACTTTGGCGCGGGCAACAACGACTTCTGGGCCGGCCTGCACATGCCCAGGCACTTCTTCGACACCTCCAACCGCACGGTCACGCGATTGCGCGTGGCCGGCCAACTGGACGACTTCCGCCAGTACGGGCCGCTGGAGCGCCTGGTGCACGGCCAGCCCAACGAGCGATTCCTGGTCTGCGCGGTGCTGGGGCTGGCGCTGGTGCTGGGCTTCAGCGCACTGCGGCTGCGGCTGCACTGGTGGCCGTTGCACCCGGTGATGCTGCTGGCCTGGGGAAGTTGGTCCATGGCGCTGTACGGCTTTTCCTTCCTGCTGGGGTGGGTCATTAAACAGGTGGTAACCCGCCTGGGCGGGGGCAAGGCCTACCAACAGCTAAAGCCGATGATGATCGGCATCATCGCCGGGGACCTTCTGGGCCAGCTCGTGCCCCTGGTCGTGACAACCATCCGCTACCTGATCTGGGGCGTCACGGGACCGGCGTAGTGGCAAAGACCGCGAGAAACTGGTGACATAATGTGCGACCAAGGATGTGGGATATTTGTGAATGCAGGTGCGATCTTCTCTCAGGCAAAGCGGGCAGCCGAGCGGGCAAGTGCTGCCGGGTCTTCAAGCACTGAGCTACGAGATAATGTTCTTGTAGCAGTCGTATTCTCTGTTCTGGGAGCCGAGGCCATTTTTAATGAAATGTTGCTCATGGCCCAGATTGGTCTACGTGGGTATGAACGGAACGCAACGCCGCCCGAAGTACGTCGGTTCGTCTCCCTAGCATCGGAACTTGCTGCCAGATCGTCACTGATGCTGAAGTATAGGATAGCGAAATTGGCATTTCCAGGCGACACGTATGAGGCGGAAGACGCCTTGATTGAGGATTTTGCCAAGCTTATAGAGCTGCGCAATACGCCGGTGCACGCTAAATCGGATAGGATCTATTCAGTGGGGAAAGGCAAGGAGAAGATCGAGCGACCGCCAATAGTCGCCAAGCTTCAACCCATGGGAGTTCTGGCGTGCATGGATGGTGTTATTGGGGATTGGATACGGCTGATCTCAACTCCTGCGGTAGCTAAGTGGGCCTGCAATGCAACTGCTAACATTGTCGGTGATGTAGTTCGTTCGATTCCTGATTGTGACCTCCGTCAGAGGATGGATCTGTTCTGCTTCCGGTTCGGAGCGTTTGACCCAATACTTTGAAGAAACAAGGAGTCTCACTTGGACACGAAGGAACTGGCGCGGCGGATCAAGGAGTCGGCGTACCTGGAGGGCGACTTCGTCCTGCGGTCCGGCCGGCGGAGCAAGTACTACCTCGACAAGTACCTCTTCGAGACCCAGCCGGACATCCTGGCGGAGCTGGGGCGGCGGTTTGCCCAGCACGCCGACGACGCCGACCAGATCGCCGGGGCGGAGCTGGGCGGGGTGGCGCTGGCGGCCGCGGCCGCGATGGCCGCCGGTAAGAGCTTCATCATCGTCCGCAACGCCAAGAAGGACTACGGCACGGGCAAGCTCATCGAAGGCAAGCTCCGG
>Ga0315289_10002903_pt1 | contig 26136 bp, 24 predicted proteins | sample YL17G11_40_MG_FD_203452 | JGI IMG/M metagenome (GOLD analysis project Ga0315289, IMG submission 203452) | Sediment microbial communities from Yellowstone Lake, YNP, Wyoming, USA - YL17G11_40 | ecosystem: Environmental > Aquatic > Freshwater > Lake > Sediment | place: USA: Wyoming | collected...
CGCAATGGCAGGCTGGAAAGCCTGCCCCACGCGCAATGGCAGGCTGGAAAGCCTGCCCCACGCGCAATGGCAGGCTGGAAAGCCTGCCCCACGCGCAATGGCAGGCTGGAAAGCCTGCCCCACACGCAATGGCAGGCTGGAAAGCCTGCCCCACACGCAATGGCAGGCTGGAAAGCCTGCCCCACACACAAAATTCCACCCCCTGATTCCACCATTGGGTAATGACAATACCACCGGTACCCTGGTATACTGACCGTGTTCCAGGAGATCGGTCAGCGTATTCTTGAATGGTGGGAAGATGTCCATCGAAGACAAAGAACCGGCGGTTTATCAAATCGAGGTGCGGGGACGGCTCGACGAAACCTGGTCAGCCTGGTTCGACGGTATGGTGATTACGGTCGGGAAAAGCAGCGGCCACGAAACCATCACGACGCTGGCCGGCCCTGTCACCGATCAAGCCGCCCTACACGGTATCTTGTCCCGCATCCGAGACTTGGGCCTGCCCTTGTTGTCGGTACAGTGCGTGGAAGGAAAAAATCTATCATCTTTCGAGGAGGTAAGTGTACAATGAAACGGTATCTGGCAGTTACGATGATTGGTCTATTGGCTTTGCTGGCCTCAGCGGTTGGCTGTGCGCCGATGGCCACTCCGCCGCCCGCCGCGCCCACACAGGTCCCGGTCGAGCCAACCGCCGCTGCCGTCCCGACGCAGGCCCCGACACAGGCAGCAGCCGAAAGTCTGTGGGAGGTCGTGCGCGAGACGCGGGTCGAGCAACCGGTGAGAATGGCCGCATTTCTCGACGAAACCTTCGGCCTCACAGGAGGAGCCAATTATGAAGGCAGAGCCCACTACACAACCGACGGGGGCCAGACCTGGACGATGGCCGAAACCAGCTCGGGCTGCCTCTTCGCGTTCGACGTCGTGGATGTCCGCACCGTCTGGGAATGCAATGCATCAGACATCCGTTTGAGCACGGATGGCGGTCAGACCTGGCAAGGCTCACAGGGTCCTAGAGGTCAACCCTTCTGCCGGGTGAGCAGCGCGGATGACAAGACGGTCTGGTACCTTTCTCCTTCCAAACTGGAGGCGACCGCGGATGGGGGGACGACCTGGGAAGAGGTGACTCTGCCCGAGGCCGTATACCCTCGAGACGTCCTGGCGATTTCGCTCCGCACGCCGCAGGGAGGGTACATATTGGATTCCACCGGCGCCCTCTACGTCACCTCGGACGGCGGCGAAACTTGGTCGTCCCAGACCCTGGGATTGGCAGACAAGTACGGTGATATGGAGCCCATGCCCCCCGGCAGTGTCGCACCGGTCGCTATACGCTTCTTCGACGCGGAGCACGGGCTCATCGTTTTGAGCCTCGTGGGTGGGGGAAGAAGCAAGGTCGTGGCGCTGCGCACCGCAGACGGTGGTCAAACGTGGGCGGAGGAGGTCGTACCGGCAGAGATCGGCGTGCCTTACCTGACACACGACGGCAGATTCTTGACGATCCATTCATTCTTTAACACCGGCAAAATCACCGTGCTCCGCTATGCGGGCGGCTAGAGGGGAACTGGCAGGCCCTCGGGGTTTGTTGCGAGGCCCCGAGGGCCGGCTGACCCGAGTGATCATGACGAGAAATGAAACGCTCATCTTTTACCCTATTCGCTTTACTGCTGTCGCTCTCAACCACCGGATGCGCGCCGGGAGTGGCAAAGTCAGAGAGCGCGGCGACGCATGCCGTCGAATCGCCACCCATTGAAGCACAAGACGGCGAGCCGTGGGAGATCGTCCTGCAACGAGAGATCGAACAACCCATGAGAGTAGCCGCGTTTCTCGACGACGCCTTTGGCGTCACGGGCGGCCCGTCCGATGCGGGCAAGGCCCACTACACCACCGACGGCGGCGCAACCTGGACGTCCGCCGAAAGCAGCATATCCTGACTGTTTGGCTTGGACATCGTGGATGTCCAGGTAGTCTGGCAGTGCAGCCTGGGGCCCGTCGGCGTGAGCACCGATGGGGCGCGCACGTGGCAGGCGGTGGCGGATTACGGCAACTGTCGGCAACTGAGTTTTCTGGATGCCCAAACCGGGTGGATCGCTACCTCTGCCCAACTTGGAGCCACCACGGACGGCGGCCAGACCTGGGAAGCGGTGACCTTGCCCGCCGGCGTAGAGAGAATCGCGGCGATCTTCCTCCGCACGCCCAGCGACGGATACTTGATGGACAACACCGGCGTGCTGCACGTCACCCGGGATGGAGGCCGAAGTTGGTCTTCTCACACCCTGGGACTGGACCTGGAAAGCGCCATCATCCCCGACCGAGAAACCGCGTCGGCCGCCGTGCGCTTCAGCGACGCCGGGCGCGGGCTGGTCGTGGTGCACCTCGCCGGCGGTCTCAGCAGCCAGGTCGTCACGCTGCGCACGACAGACGGTGGCCGGACGTGGGAGCAAGAAGACTCAATGCCGGTCTCACAACTCATCTCGCTATACCTGTCGCGCGATGGCTCAACCCTGACGATCGCCGACCAGATGGAAAGCCGGGCCATCGTGCTGCGTACCCACGAGGGAACACAATGATTATGAAAAGAGAACCGGCTACACGCACGCCCTTACTCGCCGCCATCCTGATAGGTCTGTTCCTGTCGTTGGCGAACACACAGGGAGCCAACGCACAAGAAGAACCCGTGGTCCAATTCCTCTTTTTCTACAATGAAGACTGCCCGGTCTGTCGCCAAATCAAGGACGAGGTTTTACCCACCGTCTTCGAAAAGTACGGCAACCAGGTCGAGTGCCGCTACATCGAGACCTGGAACAACCCTGAAAATCACCGCACGATGCGCGGCTTGCTGCTCAAACTGAACGTGCCCCAAGACCGCCAGGATTACGTCCCCCTCGTGGTCATCGGCGATCAGGTGCTGGCCGGCGAAGAGATCCCCACCCACCTCGAAGAAATCATCGAGCGCTACCTGGCCCAGGGCGGCGTGGGCTATCCTGCGCTGGAGAACCTCCCTCAACCTGTCCAGATCGCGGTCTTCTACGACCCCGACGACGCCGACTTTGCGCGGCTGGACAGGCTCATCGGCAACCAAATGAACCGGCACGGCCCGTGGCTCCAGGTCCACATCATTGACCTTTCCCAGCCGGGCCATGCCGAACTGCTGGCCCAATACAACGCCGCACTGGGACACCCGCAGCCGTCGCCCGGCGTCCCCCACGTCCTGATAGGCCCACACATGTTGAGGGGTATGGACGAGATCGAAACCCGACTCCCGGAGTTGGTCGAAGAATACAAGGCCCAGGGCGGCGTCGAAATCTCCACGACGGAGGAATTGAGCGGGGGAACGTCCGAGTCGGCCCGCAAACCCATCTACCTGGCCTACTTTGAAAAGGCCGGCTGCCAGAAATGCGCCCGCACCGCCTACGATCTCCGGCTGGTACAGGAAGACTACCCGCAACTGATCGTAGAAACCTTCCCCATTGACGAGAACACGCCCCTCAACGAATGGCTGTGCCAGCGATACGGTGTGCCGGAAGAAAAGCGCCTGACCACGCCGATGATTTTCGTCGGCGACGACGTGCTCATCGGTCACGCGGCCAGCTTGAGTACCCTGACGTTCACGGTCGCCAGGTACGCCGCGGACGGAGCCGGGCGCACGTGGAGCGGCTTTGACGCGGCCACAGCCCAGGCTGAGGCCGAGCAGCACGTGGTCGAGCGCTTCCAATCCTTCGGCCTGCTCACCGTGCTGGGCGCGGGCCTGATAGACGGCCTGAACCCGTGCGCCTTTGCCACCCTGGTGTTCTTCGTCTCTTATATGACTCTTACCGGGCGGCGCGGGCGCGACGTACTGTTCGTGGGGGCAGCCTTCGCCTCAGGCGTTTTCCTGACCTATCTGCTGGTGGGCGTCGGTCTGCTAAAAGTCGTCCAATCCCTCGGCTTGTTCAGCACTCTGGGGCGCTGGGTCTACCTGATCACGGCGCTATTATGCGCCGGCCTGGCGATGCTGACCTTGCGCGACTTTTTCAAGGCCCGCCAGGGCCAGGCAAGCGAGATGACCCTCAAACTGCCCGCCAGCCTGCGCCGGCGTATCCACAAGGTAATCCGCGAGAATGCCCAGGTGCAAACCTTCGTGGGCATCGCGTTCGTCACCGGCTTCGTCATAGCGCTGATCGAACTGGCCTGCACAGGCCAGGTTTACCTGCCCACCATCATGTTCGTGTTGAGCGTGCCCGCTATGGCCACCCAGGCGCTTTTATACCTGCTGCTCTACTGTATCGCCTTCATTCTCCCGCTCGTCGTCGTGTTTTTGCTGTGTTACCTGGGCACGACCTCGCAGCAATTGGGCCTTTTTATCAACCGCCACACTGCCGCCATCAAGGGCCTCACCGGCCTGGTGTTTGTAGGCCTGGCCTTGTGGATGACGTGGACCCTGGCCCCCCTGTTTGGCATTTCACTGTCGCCATTCCCATAAACCTCCGACTACTTCCCTTTCGCAAGCGAACCCAGGACACGACACGACTCCGAGGCCGGAATTCAGGGCTTTATCAAGTGGGTCACTTTTCGCTTGACAAACATACTCGTCCTGCCCACCCGTGCAAGTCCCTGCTTGACTGCCAGCGAACCGACCGCCCCCGGCCTGTGATGATGGGGGCGGTTTTGTGTTTGTAACGGCGCTGCAAGGTTCTGATTCCAACTCCTGCCTCTGACGGTCATAAAGCGCAAAGCGTGGTAGGGGGTGGGGGGCTCTGCACTTACTCGAATGCAGCGATGAACTCGTCAATGGGGATGGCGGCCAGCGTCTGGATCTTGATGCTGCCGCGGGAAGCCAGTTCGGCCGAGGCGCGCGCAATGGTCACATTATCGGGCGCTTCGACGATGTTGACGAAATCGGTTGTTCTGCCCAGGCCGTCAATTACCGGAGTGCTACGCGTGGATGTGCCCCAGCGCCACGGCAGCCGGGGAGCCGTAGGGCCAGTTGGCCCGGGTGTGATCTCGATCCACTGGGGGGTTGACACGGCGTGCAAATTGTATTATAGTACTATAACCACTCAAGTAGCCTGCCCGATCATCCACCAAGGAAAGGAGTTCAGACGATGAAAGCACCACGATCAGTTCTGCGGCAATTGCCCAATCTGGAGGTATTGCTGGAACGCCTGGAGGAGGCGCCGGAGCCTGTTCCTGGGCCTCTGATGGAGTTGGCGGAAGCGCCAGAGCGCGCCGGCCCCCCCGCCTTCACGCGCGAGCGTTTGCTGGAGGCCGGCACGCGCGCCATCCGCAGGATCCACGATGAGGGTGAGGACGTTGACCTGGACCCGGCGGAAATGTTTGGCCTGGAGGCAATCGTGCACGTCGAGGGCCGGCCGGCCTTGCTCATCCAGAACGGCCGCTTTGCCGCGCCGCCCACCCAGTGGCAAATCCTGGAGCAGAGCCGAGACAGGATCGAGCGCACGTGCCGGAGCGTCGGCCGGATCGAGGTGGACGGGCATCCATCCTTCGAATGGATCGGCACCGGCTTCCTCGTGGCCGAAGACGTCGTCATGACCAATCGCCACGTCGCGAGTGAATTCTCCCAGCGGGGGCAGGGCGGACGCTGGGGGTTCATAGCGGGCATACGTGCGCGCATTGACTACGTCGAGGAGTTGGGGGCGGCCAACCCGGCCGAGTTTGCCATCACCGACGTGATCGGTATCCACCGCAAGTTCGATCTGGCGCTGCTCAGGGTCGAGCGGCAGTCCAGCCAGGGCCTGCCGTCGCCTGAGCCCCTCACCGTGGCCTCCCAGGCCCCCAGCAATGTGCAAGGTCGCCAGGTGTACGCCGTGGGATATCCGGCCTGGGACGGTCGCCGGAACGATCCGCTGGTCATGCAGCGCATCTTCTTGGAAATCTTCAACGTCAAGCGCCTGCAGCCCGGTGAGATCATGCAGTTTCTGGGCCAGAAGCGTCTGTTCCTCCACGACTGCTCGACACTGGGCGGCAACTCCGGCTCGTGTGTCGTTGATCTGCAGACCCACCAGGTCATCGGGCTCCACTTTGGGGGCCGCTACTTGCAGGGCAACTCTGCGGTGGCCCTGTGGTTGCTCACCCGCGACCGGCTGCTCAAGAAAGCGCAGGTCAATTTCGGCTGACCGCGACGTTCGAAGCGCCTTCGTAGCCGGTCTGCGTTCCCTCGACGGCTGTATGCGCTTATGATTGTAGCAGGAGGCTAAGTATGAAACCTACCCCCGGGATCGCCCAACTGGCGGAGCAGATGATGGAGCGACACGCAGACAAGTACCGCGACCCTCTAATCCTGTTCCTCGGCAAGGAGTGTGCGGATGCGGCCGGCGTGCCCGGTGTCGCCAGCATCGCCCGCCAGGTATTCAGTGACCCCTTTCTGCCGGAGGCAACGTATGTGACGGGGCAGGACCTGGACGACAGTGAGGCGTTGGTGCAGGCTTTCTACCGGCTCCTGAGCGACATGCCCAGCGGGCAGCGGTATCGCATGCTGCAGAGCTTCTACAAGGGTGTCCCCGTCCCCTCGTTCTACCAGGACCTGGCCGCGCTGGTCAAGGCCGGCCATTTTCCGCACATCCTGACCACCAGCATTGACACACTGCTCGAGCAGGCGCTGAACGGGGCCGGCCTGTGGCCGGGCAAGGACTACCAGGTCATCAGCCTGGGCCCGCGCCAGGATCGGCCACCGGACGTGGCCCCATCTGGCCCGGCCGACGTGCAGATCCACATCGTAAAACTGCACGGCGACCTGGCGCAGAGCGAGTTCGTCATCGCCCCTGACGAGATCACCCGGGCCCTGGAGCCCCAACGCCGTTTCGTGAAAGGCGAACTCTCCGGCGACATGGTCATCGTCGGCTACGAGTTCGAGTCCGAACCGCTCAACCAGTGGCTGGCGTGGACGCCGGGCACGCTGTGGTGGGTGAGCGAACAAGCCGCCGACGCAGAGCGAATGGCTCCCATCGAAGAAAAGCGCCACGTCGTGCACATCCAGGGCGAAAACGCCAGGCCAGAGAGCATCTTTGGCCAGTTGGTGTATCTGCTGCTGCGGCGACCCGAGTGGACGCCCACCGCCCGGTCCGTCATCGAGAGTGCCACCGAGGAGGCCAGCGCATGGAGCGTCCCGAAGAGCCTGGTCACCGACATCCCGTCCGCCGACGAGTACTCCGACTCCGAGTACCTGCGCGGGCAAATCCAGCGCAGCCAGCAGGTGCTGTACGAACTGGAACAGAACGTCATCCCGGGCGAGAGGAACGTGCAACTCGAGACGCAGATCACGTACCAGCGTCGCAAGATCGTCGAACTCGAGGACCAGTGGCGCAACCTCGACGGCAACCGGGAGCGCGTGCTCAGTCTGATGGAGCAGATCAAGGAGGCGGTGGCCCAGGCCAGGCCGGATGACACGCGCACGGTTTCTTTCGTGCAGGACCAGTTCAGGGTCGTGGACCAGGAGTACAGCCACTCCGTACCCAACCAGGACATCATCTCGGCGTCCGTCGGTGCCGCGGTCGTGTTGGCCGAGCGGTTGGGCCCCGACGTCGTCAAGCCGGACGTCGTGCAGGAGTTGGCTGCTTTTGCGCCCCGTGTGGTGGTCGGGAGGGCGTCATGACGAACGAGGTGTCCCTGATCTTGCTTCCCACCGGCACCGCCGAGGTCTTGCCTCCGATGCTGATCCAGCACAAAGGGGTGTGGCGCTACATGTCTGCGCCGGCCGCAGGTGAACTGCAGTTGGGAGTGGCCCAGTTGCAGAAAATGGTGAACGACAGGCTCAATGAGGCCATGAACGAGTTGCCCGTCTCATGGAAGCCTATCGAGGGGGCGTGCCAGATACTCTACAACGCGGTCGTGCCCGCAGACGCACAAAACATCCTGGCGGAGGTCGGGCAGGGCGGTTCGTCCGTCCTGCGTGTGCACACCCGACGCCACCATGACTGGATCCCCTGGGAGATCATGTTCGATGGGAGCAGTTATCTGGGGCTGAATTTCCAGATCGCCCGGTTGCCGATCGTGGACACGCCCCTTGCACTGAGCCACGACCAGGTCCACACCGTGCGCCGCATCCGCAACTTGTTGGGCCAGGAGGTGCTGGATGGCCACACCCCTGGCCTGGAAGAGGCCTGGGAGGTCACCTTCGATGGATTCGTTCCGCCGGCCGTGGAATTTTCACGTTTGCCGCAGGTGAACACGCCACAAGCGGCCTGGCCCACCGCCGACGACGTGGGCGACGTCCAGCAGTACGACATCATCCACATCACGTGCCACGGAAACGTCAAAAACAACGACGGCGAGACGGTGTGGGCGCTCAAACTCCACGGCGCTGCCCCCACGCGCCATCACATCAACTACGTCTGGATGGGTTCGCTCAACCTGATGCCCACCAGGCCGCTGGTGTTCGGGAACGCCTGTGGCTCGGCTGAGGCAGGCCCGCAGAGCAGTTTGAGCCCGGTGTTTGGCCGCGATTTCTTCGCCAAGGGCGCGCAGAATTTCATCGGCAGTTTCGGGCCTCTGTCCAAACGCCTGGCCCTCGATTTCGCCCGCGAGTTCTACCGCCGGCTGCTGCTGGACGAGGGCCTGCCTATCGGCGAAGCACTGCTGGCCACCAAGCAGCATTACCACGCCCAGCCGGTGCGGGACGACCCCTGCTACCTGTTCTACTGCCTGTACGGCCCGCCTGGCACGCGTTTCGCCTGCGCGGAATAAGCCTCGTATCGGACAGTCTCTACGTTCAAATCAGGAGGGGCGTCATGAGTCCGACGAACCTGCAAGACTTGCTTGAACAGGAATACCAGCAGCGCCTGGAGGTCAACCGGCTGCGTCGCCTGGTGTACGAGCAGCCCGACCCCTCCGCCTCGCCCCAACTGCTCGACCAGTTGCAGCAGGCGGAGGAAACGCTGAGCCAGATCGAGGCCAGGCGCGCTGCCGCGCAAACCGCCGACCCCCATGCCAGCGGTCGCATCCTCGATACGACCGACCGGGAGACCGCCCTGCTGGGCGCCGAGACCACCGGCCTCGAGGTGCAGGTGCACCTGCGCATGGCCCAGGTGCCGACCGCCATCTGCCACCTGTTCGATCCCAGCGGGCAGCCTCTGGTCACCTGCCAGGTGCGCAACGCCAGGAAGCTCTCACCGGACGCGTCAGGCATCCGCCGCCTGCGTGTCATTTCTTATGTTGACGGCTACTCGGCCCGTGCCGTGGACACGCTCGAGCTCCCCCTAAACAAAGAGCACCCCTTTGACCAACTGCCGACCCTGTTCCCGGGCCGTGTACGGGGCGTGACCGAGCTGACGCGGGCCACGCTCAACGTGATGGTCGAGGACATGGACAGCCAGCGCATCGAGGTCCACAAGACACACCCAATCTGGCTGCTGGCGCGGACCACCGCGCCAATGGCGGTCATGGATCCCCAGTCGGGCCAATGGCAGGACATGACGCCGTACCTGGGGGCCTTTGTGACTCCCAACGCGCCGGCGGTGATGGCCTTCCTGAGAGTCGTGGTCGAGCACCATCCCGAGCGGCAACTGGTAGGTTACCAGGGCGATAGCAGCGCGGTGGAGCCCCAGGTGCGGGCGATCTTCGAGGCGCTCAAGGCCGAGGGCCAGATCCGGTACGTGAACTCCGTCATCGCCTTCAGCCCCGAGGAGGGTTCAGCCACTCAGCGGGTGCGCCTGCCGCGGGAAAGCCTGGAGCATCACGAGGCCAATTGCATAGATGGGACTGTCCTGTTCGCCAGCCTGCTGGAGGCCAGTTCACTGAGCCCGGCCATCGTCGTGGTGCCAGGGCACGCCTTTGTGGCCTGGGAGACGTGGAAGAAGAGCGATGAGTGGCGTTACCTGGAGACAACCATGATCGGCGACTTTACCTTCGAACAGGCCTGCGAGTCGGCCGAGGCGCGGGCCATGCGTTACGCGGCACTGCCTGCGCAGCCGGGCGTCTTTCCCCGCTTCCGCCGCTGGCCGCTGCGCGAGTTGCGCGCCGTACGGGGCATCACCCCCATGGAATAGGGAGCAAGGAGTAGGAAGTACAGGCCCACCGAGGGACGATGAAGGAGGTAAGGTACCATGAATTGTAGCCACGCTGAGCGTATTCCCAGCCCGCGCTTCTCCCTCGAGCTCGTGCCGCGCCAGTGCCGCTTGCAGGAATACCGGCCGCTGGAGATGCCGTCGTTCCAACTGGACGGAGAGTTCATCGCCTACGCGTCGCCCGAATCCACCTACGCGGTGACCAGGCGGCTCATGGACGGAGCCACGCGTTCGATCCTGATCGGAATCTACGACTTCACGGCGGCACACGTGCGCGACACGTTGATCGCAGCCATGCGCCGGGGTGTGCGGGTCTCCCTGATGCTCGACCTGGACGGGCGCAAGGGCGAGTCCGAGGTGTGGGAGAAACTCCTGCGGGCGGGCGTCGAGGGGGTACCGGCTCCCTCCTGTGCCAGCGACCACGCCCGGTACTTTCCATCCTGCCACGAGAAAGTGATCGTCATTGACGATACCTGGACGCTGGTCCAGAGCGGGAACTACTCGGACGCCAGCATCCCCAGGAACGAGAAGGACGGCGGCGACCCCGACGATCCCCACAGCTTCGTCCCGGGCAACCGCGACATGGGCATCGCCATCAGGTCGGAGCCGCTGGCAGCGTTCTTTACCCAGGTCCTGCGCAGCGATATGCAGTTGGAACTCGACGCTGCGGCCATCGAACTGCTCCAGGAGGAGCGGGCCGCGCCGGTGGAGGGGCTACTGGAGGCGGCCAGGCCGCCCAGGCAGCCGCCGGCGCTGTTCCCCAGCCGGCTCTTCCGGCCGCGCCGGCCCGTCGAGGTCGTCCCGGTGCTCTCGCCCGACAACTACATGGAGGTGATCCCGGACTTTCTGGCCTCGGCCAGCCACTCGATCTACATCGAGCAGCAGTACATCCGTGGCCACCAGCCGGAGATAGGCAGGCTCCTGGCCGCCATCCGCGCGGCGCGGGAGCGGAATCGCCGCCTGAACGTGCGTATCGTTCTGGCCCAGCCCTACTCCTCGGACGTGGACCAGGAGAGGCGTTCGCTCGAGAAGTTGGAGGAGTTCGGGCTCAGGCTGGGGAACCAGATCCGCTTCCTGAACCCCCGCTACTTCGTCCATTGCCACAACAAGCTGATCATCGTGGACCAGCGGGCGGTGCTGGTCAGTTCGCAGAACTGGTCGGACTTTGCCGTCTCGAAGAACCGCGAAGCGGGCCTGCTGATCCGTTATTCCCCGCTGGCCCGCTACTACGCCTCTATCTTCCGGGTGGACTGGGAGACAGGGCTGCGGACGCTCCCTGGCCCTGAGGAGTTGCCGTTCCTGGCCGGGCGCGAGGCGATGGCTGCCGGCGACGTGCTGCCTGTGAGCCTGGGCGACTACGTCGAGGTGTAGGTGGCAGAGCCATTCATCTCCGGCGTGAGACTCACAGTATCCTCCGCGTTAATCCGCGTCCAATAAAACGGATTGCGCGAGGAAGCGCTCCAGTCGCTCCAGCCCGGCGGGGAAATTGAGCCGCCCGAGGCCGAAGCGCACGTGGCGGTCGTCGAAGCCCAGGCTGGTGCCAGGCAGGAGGAGCACGCCCTGTGCGGCCACCAGCCTGTCCACCAGGTCCCGCGCGGAGTGCAGGCGCAGCCCGGCGAACGCCACCGACCCGGCCTGGGGCCGGTTCCAGCGAAACACGGCGCGCCAGCGCGCAAAGAACGGTTCCGCCAGGGCCAGGTTGGCCTGGACGATGCGCTGGCTGCGCTCAATGAGCCTGTCGCCGGCCTGGAGCGCGACCTGTGCCAGGGCCTCGCTCGGCGCACTGGCACAGATGGAGGTGTAGTCCTTCCAGCCCAGGATGCGCTCCCGCAGCGCCGCATCCTGCAGCGCCAGCCAGCCCACGCGCAGTCCGGGCAGCCCGTAGGTCTTGGATAGCCCCGCCAGCGTGACGGCGCGCTCGTACACGTCGCAGCCGGAAGGGAGGCGGGCGGCCGGGTCGTACTCCAGGCCGCGGTACATCTCGTCGGAAAAGAGCCAGGCGCCCGCGCGCTCGACCATCTGGACGACGGTTTGCCATTCGTCGTGGGACGGCAGATAGCCGGTGGGGTTGTGCGGGAAGTTGACGACGACCAGCCTGGTGCGCGGCGTGACCAGCCGTTCCAGCGCCTCCAGGTCGAGCCGCCAGCCGCCCGGGCCGTCCGGCGGCTCGCCGGCCTCCGCCAGCGCACAGCGGACGACGCGGCAGTTGAGATACTCTGCCACGTTGGCCAGCGAGTCGTAGCAGGGGCTGAGCACGACCACCTCGTCGCCCGGCGAGAGTAAGGCGTGCATGGCCAGGAAAATGCCTTCCTCCGGCGCAGCCAGCCCAATCACCTGGTCGGCGTTGACGTGGGTATATAGTGCGGCGATGCGCTCGCGGAGCGCGGGCGCGCCCGGGCTTTCGGTGTAGCCCAGCCGCAACTGGCCCAAGGATTCCCAGGAGGCGCCGGCCAGTTGCAGAAGTTCGTCCACGCTCAGCGACTCGCAGTCGGACGCGCACAGGATGTACGGCGCGGTGAATTCATGTATCGCGAAAAAGCGTTCGGTGTAGAATGGCTTGATGTTCATATTCCTCGACCAATCACATCCCTCCGCTACGCTGGTGCAGGCGTGAAGTGGGAGAGGGGGGCTCCCTGCTAGTGGCACAAGTGGCACTAATGGCACTAATGGCACAATCATAACCAGCAGGATATTCTCTCAACGGGTCGCACTAAGTGCGGGTTAGCCGCCGCCTTGCTCATTCCGTATGATGTCTTCTATCTGTGACGCAACTTCAGGTAACTCGCTGGTGACAATGTGCCATACGATGTCCAGATTGACACCAAAGTAGTGATGAATGAGCCTATCTCTGACCCCCGCCATACCCTTCCAGGGAACATCGGGGCACCTGGCTCGCAGCCCTTCGGAGAGATTCTTGGTTGCCTCACCAATGATCTCCAGGTTGCGAACGACCGCATCCTGTGTCCTGATGTCCGCCAGAAATCCGTCATACGTCATCGCGGCAGTGTAGGCCCTTATCCGGCGCACGGCTTCCTGAATGTCACTCAGGAAGTCTCTATCCGCTCTCTCAGACATACACGATGCTCTCCTCTATGCTTCGGGCAATTCGATCCACCCTGATCCCTCGGATGCCAGCGGAAGTCAGCACGTCAACGTTCCTGCCCAGTAAGCTCTCAAGATACTCAGTGAACTCAACGAATCTAAAGCCTATGGGACGTTCGAATTCCACGACAATATCAATGTCACTCGTTTCGGTAGGCAAGCCCTTGACATAGGACCCAAACAAACCGATTCGTTTGACGCCGTACTCGGAAGCGAGATGAGGATATTCCTCTCGAAGAATCTCGGCAATCTTCTCTTTCGTCAACATCATACCCTCTGGCACAATCATAACCGGCCGACAATCGCCACGCTGCAGATGTTCGCATACGGCATTCCGCCCAGGTTGTGCGTCAGCCCGTAACGCGGATTGGGGAGTTGCCGCTGGCCGGCCCGCCCCAGGAGTTGCAGGTACATCTCGTACAGCATGCGCAGCCCCGAAGCGCCGATAGGATGGCCAAAGCACTTGAGCCCCCCATCCGGCTGGCACGGGATCTGCCCGTCCAGGTTGAAGAAGCCGTCCAGGACATCCTTGATCGCGCTACCCCGCTCGGAGATGTGCAGGTCTTCCATCGTCACCAACTCGGTGATGGAGAAGCAGTCGTGGACTTCCATCATGCTGAGCTCCTCTCGAGGGTTGGTGATGCCGGCCTCCTGGTAGGCTGCGCTGCTGCACCTGGAGGCGGTCACAAAGTGGTCGCCGTCCCACTCGTTGTAGCCCATCTCCTCGCCGCTAGAGAGCGCCAACTGGAGCGCCTTGACGGTGACCAGGTCCTGCTTGCCCAGCCCCTTGGCGATGTCGGGGGTGGTGACGATAGCGGCGGCGGCACCGTCGCTGACCCCGCAGCAGTCGAACAGCCCCAGCGGATAGGCGACGATGGGGGAAGCCAGGATCTGCTCGACCGAGACCGCCTTGCGCAGGTGGGCCTTGGGGTTCAGCACGGCGTTGGCGTGGCTCTTGGCCGAGACGTGGGCCAGCGCGCGTTTCAGGTCGTCGTGGGAGATGCCGTGTTTGGCGGCGTAGGCGGTGGCCAACTGCGCGAATGCTCCCGGCGCGGTCACGTTGGGCATCCACTGCCAGGTCAACGTGCCGGCGCTCGAGCCCCAGTTGGGCAGGCCGCCGTAGCCGATGTCCTTGAGTTTCTCGACGCCCAGCGCCAGCGCCACGTCGCACGCGCCCGAGGCGACGGCATAACACGCGCCGCGAAAGGCCTCCGTCCCGGTCGCGCAATAGTTCTCGACGCGCGTGACCGGGATCTTGGGCAGCCGCAGCGCGATCGAGAGCGCCAGCGCGCTCTTGCCAACGCTGATTTCCTCGAAGCAGGTGCCCACCCAGGCGGCCTGGATCTCCTGCCGGCCAATGCCGGCGTCCGCGACTGCCTCCTCGAACGCCTCGACCATCAACTCTTCGGTGCCCACGTCCCAGCGTTCGCCGAAGCGGGTGCACCCCATACCGACGATCGCGACTTTATCTCGAATTCCTGTGGCCATGGTCATCTCTCCTTCCCGTCAACATCGCCATCAGCGCCGCGTTGGCGTCGGGATACTCCTGCGCGCCATCGAGGCTATCAATCCTGGCCCAGTGTTGGTGGATCGCCTCCACCGTGGGCACCTCCTGGCCATCGCCGACGAGCGTGGCAGGCGCAGCGACGACCGCCGCCCGGCTGAAGAACCCGCCGCCCGCGTTCACGACCAGCCCACTGTCCTGGCACGCTTCGGAGCACAGGTAGATGACCAGCGGGGCAACGAATTCCGGCTTGAGCCGCTCGAGCACGTCGGGCGGGAAGACGTCCTGCGTCAACCGGGTGCCGGCCAGGGGAGCGACGGTGTTGACCTTGACGTTGTACTTTTCCCCCTCCAACTTGAGCGTGTTCATCAAGCCCACCAGCGCCAGCTTGGCCGCGCTGTAGTTGGCCTGCCCAAAGTTGCCGAACAGCCCCGACGCCGACGTCGTCAGCACGATGCGGCCGTACCCGTTCTCGCGCATGGCCAGGAAGGCCGGGCGGGTGACGTTGTAGGCCCCCTGCAGGTGCACGGCGAGCACCCCATTCCACAGGTCGGGGGTCATCCTGGCGAAGGATTTGTCCTGCAGGATGCCGGCGTTGTTGATCAGGATGTCCAGGCGGCCAAAGTGGTCCAGTGCCATCTTGACGATGCGCTCGCCGGCATCCTGCGTCGTCACCGAGTCGTAGTTGGCCACCGCCTGGCCGCCGGCCGCGACGATCTCCCTCACCACTTCATCGGCGGGATTGGTGGAGCCTTCGCCTGTGCCGTCGCGCGCGCCCCCGAAGTCGTTGACGACGACTTTGGCGCCGCGTTGGGCCAGTTCGAGCGCGTAGGCACGGCCGAGTCCCCGCCCCGCGCCGGTGACGACCGCCACCCGGCCGTCGAAGCGGAGCGGGGGAATCGCCTGCTCCAGGCGGGCAGGGGCAGGTTCTGCCTCCACCTCCTGGGTAGCGCCGACCAGAGGCACGGCCTTCCAGAAATAGCCGGTGAAGCCGCGCTCCTCGTCGGTATGGTGCTTGCGGAACACCATCCTGACCGGGCTACCGACCCGGAGGTCGTCCAGTTCGCAGTCCGCAAAGTCGGCCATCATCCGCCCGCCGCCCTCGAACTGGACCATGCCGTAGATGGCGGGCGGGTCCACCGACACGGCCAGCATGTCGCCGGTGAACGATTTGACCGTGGCCGGCACGTCGGCGAACTCGTAATCCTCCTGCGCGTGCACCGCGCCACAGGCAGGGTTGACGCAGATGTCCATCCTGGGGAACTGCGGCGTGCCGCACGCCGTACACCGGCCACCCACCAGCCCCAGGATCATCTTGCGCTGCCGCCAGAGCGTCGTCAGCGCCGTCTGGGAGGGCGCTTCGGCGCGGATGCCGGTCTCCGTCAGGATCAGGTCGCGGAACTTGAGGAACTTGACGTAGTTGTCGGTCGTCTTCTTGTGCGCCAGCGAGCCCTGGATGCCGGTGCGCGGGGGCAGGTTGCGCACGTTTTCCGTGACCTCGAAGTAGAGCGCATCGCAGCCCTGGCCGAAGCCGGCGACCAGGATGCGCTCGCCCGGCCGGGCCTCCTCCAGCGCGCGGACGAGCATGACGAGCGGGTGGGCGGCACCCGTCTCGCCGCACGCCTCGTGCAGCGGGTCCACCACCTTCTCCGGCGCCGCGCCGATGGCCTGGGCGATGCGCGCGTGTTGCTGCTTGATGAAGCAGGGGTAGACCACCTTGTCCACCTGGTCCATCGTCAGGCCGAGTTTGGCCAGCAGGCCCTTGACGGCCTGGGGGACGATCTTGGCGTAGCCCTCGTCCCGCACCCACCGCTCTTCCCACGTGTAGTCGAAGCGGCGCTGTGCGCCCCGATAGTGGTCCACAAAGTCGCAGGAGAGCGAGTGTGCGCCGATGAACTCGGCGATCACGTTCTCGTCGCCCAGGAGGAGGGCCGCTGCGCCGTCGCCGAACCACATCTCGTAGAAGGAGGCGGCTTTTGTCTCGCGCCTGTCGGCGGCGGCGACCAGGACCTGCTTCTTTTCGCCGCTCTTGACGGATTCCAGCGCCGTGACCAGCGCCGATGTGCCGGCTTTGAGCGACGAGGTAAAATCTGCCGTCAGAACGTCGTCCCGCAGGTTCAGCGCGGTGGCGACGATGCCGGCATTTTGACGGTCGGCGAAGGGCAGCGTGGTCGAAGCCAGGTACAGGCCGTCCACCTGGGTTTTGTCCACGCCGTTCAGGCAATCCCTGGCGGCGGCGACGGCCATGGTCAGGCTGTCCTCGTCCCAGTTGCAGAAGGAGCGCTCGCCCTGGGCGACCATGACGATGGCCGGCACGAGCCAGCCGATATTTTGGACGATGCTCATCCGGTTGAGCCTGAGCCGGGGGATGTAACCGCCGTAGGAGACAATGCCAACCATGATTCCCTCCTTCCTGTGAGTTGCCTGCAGTGCTATCGGAAGCAATTATACTCATTCTGAAGTTTCTTACCATCTTCCTACTGGGCAAGATAGTAAAATGGTGTACCAGTGGGAGCGACTAACAGTGCCAGATGGCGGACTTGGAGCAGTGAGGAGATGATGGCCGGGATGATTTGCAGGCAAGGCATAGTACTTGTATAATACCATTGATCGTATATACGCCGGGTGAGATGCTATATGACAGTACAAATCCCTCCACTCTGGACCAATGAAGCGACTACTGAATGGGTCGATGCGTTGATCGACGATTTTATTGTGCGATACGAACGCACCGGCAGTCCTCAACGTGTCGATTTTCGTGGCTTGTGCGCGCATTGGCAATGGTCAAAACGCTCGGATGTTTACACACATTTTTTGCATCGTTATCCTGCTAAACTGCTTCCTTACATTCCGATATTCTTTCTCTCGAGCTCTCTGGCAAGCGACGATGACATTATACTCGATCCATTTGCCGGCACAGGGACTGTGGGGATAGAGTCAATAACTCATCCGATACACTCTCGGAATTGTCAATTGATCGAGATTAGCCCTCTGGCGAGGCTGATTTCATCTGCCAAGACCACCCCAATTGACCCTGCTTTGCTCCGCAGGCGGTTTGTGGATTTATCTGGTTTGATGCGTGAATATAATAAAGAGCCCACAATACCACAATTCCCCGGAGTAGATTTTTGGTTCCGCCCAAAAGCACAAGAAGGGTTGGCGCAGGTCCGCGATTGTATAGATGAATTAGATGCCGTTATGCATGAGAAGGACTTTTTCTGGGCTTGTTATTCTTCGATTATCAGAGATATGTCTCGTGCTGACCCAAAGGTGGCCCCACCAGTTCGCTTGTCTGCTAAGAAGTTCCCTGACGCTCAAAGGGCCACAGTGAAAAGAAAACTGGCGCAAAAGCAGAAATTTGAAGCGGCGGCACTTTTCAGGAAAGCGGTGGAACGTAACATTGAGCGAATGCAAGAGTTCTGGGACATATTGAACTACATAGAAAGTGATAAAACTGTACAGGTAGTTGGTGATGATGCAAAATGCCTGATTCAGGCACCCTACATAGGAAGAGGCCGTCTTGACGTAACACAATCCAGTCCATTGGCGGACAATAGTATCGGAATGGTTATTACTTCACCTCCATATATCAATGCCCAGAAATACACGCGCACTACAAAGTTCGAGCTTTGGTGGTTGGGGTTAATTGAAGAAAATGCTGAGGCACTTGCCAGGTTTGATAAGCAATTAATTGGAATGGAGAGAATCCCATATGATGAGTACGTAGAGGTTAAACCGGTGGGCAATGCAACCGCCGATGCACTCTTACAGCAGATCTTTGACATAGAACCGCTTAGAGCTGGAATTGTGAGCAGGTACTTCAACGATATGCGGTTAGCGTTGCGAGAAATCGAGCGCGTCCTCCGGCCGGAAGGATATTGCATTCTTGTGGTTGGAAATAATGCCATATACAAGCAAATTATGCCTGGCAACCAAATCCTGGCTGAAATGGCGCAGTCAGAAGGATTTGAACTTAAGGCCATGCTAGTTGACAAAATTCGTTCTAGGGGATTGATTACCAAAAGACATGAAACAGCCAGCATGATCGCTGACGAATGGATTGTATTATTACAAAAACCGGCTTGGCCTCATTAAGCTCACAGGTTTTAGGAGTCGTGACCAATGTATCAACTGGGGACAAAGTGGACACTGTGGGATTTACCGGCCTTTTTGCAGGATGATGTAGAATCAATTGCTTTGCGAGGGTATTGTACGGAGCCTGAAGAGGTTCTGGATACACTTAGACTACCAGCTGATCTTTACGCGGCAAGCCTTGATGATAGGGGAAACTTTCGAGGTCTTTCGGTTGAGAGAATCACCAGCCGTTACTGTCCTAACGGACGGGACCTTTACCTGGAGAAAAAAATGACTTTAAAAGGTAGTAAGGGGCATACTACCTGGGGGAGAGTGGCTGGTCATCTGATCGAGAAATACTGTGTGGGGCTATTGGAGCACTTTAAGGAGCTGGCGCAAAGGCCGGAAGGACTGGACTATCAGGGTATTCAGACACTTACACAAGAGTATTCGCGGACGTTTTGGGATAAGCGCTCGCACAAGAAAAAGCTCAAGGAACTGCAGGATAAAGCACGTACTCCAGAAGAAATACCAGAGCGATTGGTTTTCTTGCTTCAGCAGACAGCGAAATATGAATTGACAATGCTTGGCATTGACTATACTTTTAGCCAGAATCGAAACGGGCAGTTTGTTCCATTGATGCAAAGGATTCCTATTAGGTTTGATGAAGAAACTGTCCGGATTAGTCCTGGAACTAACCTGGGATTAAGCAAAACTACCACGCCTGACTTCATTATCCTTGATGAACCTGCAGTTGTAATGGGAGACATCAAGACCGGTATTCGCTTCGAGCAATTCCACCTACATACTATCGCGGGTTATGCTCTTGCATACGAGAGCCAGCACAAGAAAGACGTCAACTTTGGAATCGTGTACTTTTTTGAAACACACACTACACAAATGGGCCTCGCTCAGAGTTATGTATTCGTTATTGATGACTTTCTGCGCCGCAAGTTTCTGGATATGCGCAACGAGGCGTACAAAATTCTTCAAAGGGCTGAGCCGCCGTCATTAGTTGACGATTACGACAAGCATTGCAAGCATTGCAAGCATCACACAGATTGTTACCCAGATATAAATGACTAGGACAACTCTGCCTGTCTTAAAAGCCTGGACGCGCATTTTTGAGCTCTTGGAATGCGTCAATGACCATCCCTATGATCGGGATGGATTTCAAGAGGCTGTCTTGAAACTGTACCCTGGCAAGTCACCCAAGAGTGTCTTCCGGGGAATGGCTGTTCCAACATTGCGCAGTTTGGGATTTATTGTTGGTTATGCGGACGTTATTCGTATTAGCGCCAATGGCGCTCTAGTCTACACAGCGCGTCAGGAGTCCCAAGCAGAAGGATTACGTGCCCTGCGAGCAATGCTGTTGGAAATGGACGATAAGATGGACGATAAGAATGGGATATTATCATATCTGGAAGACAAACCAGCAATCCCTATTCAGGCCCTGGTTGATGAATGGGCACCAAAGATTACTATCTCCGATTCGCGTGCAGTACACAACTCTGCAGTTCATAAACGAGCGGCTCGTGAACGAATCTATGATTGGGTGAACTTCTTGGCTTTTGCCGAATTACTTTATCGTAGTGAGCAGAGTGTTAGAGTAGACACCGATCGGTTGGTTCAGACTCAAAATGATATCAATACTGACACAGTAGAAAAGCGTGAATGTTTTAACGGGGATTTCTTTATGGCATATAAGCGAATTGTGGCAGAACAAAGCGGTATCAGAACGGTTGAGATAGAGAGTTTGCGTAGAGAACTGGCAATCAGAGTTTATAGTCAATCTCATCTACTGATGACTGAGAGACAGTTCGATATCTTGTTAAAAGAATTACCAAAGGCATCTGATCAATATACCATCACCTTCGGACGCTCGATGGGAGCAGATGAGAAACTGTTTCTCTTTCAGGGCCAGTACTACCAAACTGTTTCTGTCCGCTTCTATAGCTGAACAATCATAGTGAGGTGACGTATGAGTGTACGGTCATATCTTGAGGAAGTCTACAATCTGAAGGTAAACCCATTTGAATCAAGAACGGACCCAACCGTTGATATGGCAGGACGAGTGAGAGAGAAATCTGCCTGGACGGAGGCCATTGAAAGTCGCAGGGGTAGCCGTGCAAATGCAATTCACTTTATCGTGGGTGACTATGGATTTGGTAAGACGCTATCTCTACATAAAATAACACAGCAATATACTGATGGCCCTGAAATCCTGGCGATTTTCATGAAGATGTTGCCAGAGGACAAGGTTTCCAAATTCGGTGTAGACTTCATTCAGCGGATTTTCCGAGGAGTGCGTATCGAAGTGTTTAGGCAGTTTAACCTTCAGGATACTAAGACATTGCGCCAGGTCTATCCTGAACCAGCGAGAATATTTGAGAGGATTGTATTGGGTGATGATGAGGCCAGGCTTTTCCTTCAAGGCGAAGTATCGGTTACAGCTGCTCAACTGTCCAAGCTAGGAGTACGTCGCAAGATTGATAGAACTGATATTGCTAAGGAATACCTGTTGGGGTTCCTTTTCCTCGTAAAGAATACAGGAATCCGTACACTACTCCTGGCAGTGGACGAAGTTGAATATGTCTTTAGCCAAATGCGTGGTGCGAATATCTCGTTGGTATTCAACACGTTGCGCGATTTCTATGATCTTCCAGATTCTTCAGCCGCACGTCAATTGCCTTCCCCACCTGCGAATACGATCTTTTTCCTAGGGATATCTTCGGCGGGGTGGAATAAACTGAATGATTTGAGCCGCCGGGAACAAACTGAGGGTGGTCCGCTTCAACCGTTAATGAGGAGGTTTGGCGAGATAATTGAGTTGAGCCCGCTTAGCGAGGATGAAACCAAGCAACTGATTAAACTCAGGCTAAGCAGGAATCGAGTAACTGGAGAATACGAAGACCAGCCATTAATCCCATACGATGAGAGTTTTGTTAAATATGTCTCTGGTCTGTCGCTCGGGAATCCTGGAGAAATCGTCAAATATTGCGATTATGCACTCGAAGAAGGACTGAAGGTAAAAGCCGAGCTTCTTGATAGAGACTTTGCAAAACAAGCCTTCATTGCGCATGGTCTGACCATCGGGCCAGACTAGACCGTTGCTTGGTCGCCGACATAGCACGCTCCAACAAATGCGGTGGTATTCATCGCACCGCTACTTACATAATGAGCAGACTTCCGAGGTTTCCAAAACCTCGGAGGTCTGGTTGTGTCTACGACGAGGGCGTCGGCGTCTCCACCGGGGCCAGCAGTGGGGTTGGCGTCGGCAGGAAGGGTGGTTCGTCCACCAGCCGGAACAGCCCATCCAGGTCACCGGTGGATACCAGGTAGACCAGCGGATCACCCTCCTTCTGCACGTAGCGGGCGGTGCGGCGCGGGTTCTCCGCGCCGACGCTCACCTTGATCGTCGTCCCGTCGCTGAGCACGAGCGTGGCGCGCAGTTCCGGCGCTGGCAGGCCAAAGTCCGTCAGGTCGGCCACGTCGGCCATCGTGCGGGAGTATGTCATACTGGCCACCCGGTACACAAACCCGTTGAGCCGGGCACTATCGGCCTCGCCCGCCTGTGGCTGGAGCATGCGCCACGTGTCGCCGCTGCGCTCGACCGCCGTCGTCTGTTCGCCTTTGGTCACGGTGATCTGTGTCAGGTCGCTGCCCCGGAACTCCCAGAGCGGGGCGGACGTCGGCTGGGCTCCTTCTTCCGGCGGCGGCTCTCGTTTGGCCTCGACCAGGAGGACGTAGGCCACGAGCACGGCCAGGACACCCACCAGCACGATGGTCGGAAGCCACGGTTTGCGCTGTTTCAAGGCCCTACCTCCTGCGCCACCACACGACCACGCCCGCACCCAGGAGCGCGAGCGGGACGAGAATCACGCCGACGAAGAGGAGCGCAGACGCCTGCACCCCAGACAGGAACACCTGGCGTGGCTGCGTGTTCTTGGGGCCGATGGCGATCAGGCTCTCTTCCTCCGCCAGCCAGTTGACCGCGTTGAGGAACAGCACGCCGTTCCCCAGGCTGCCGACGAATTCGTTGGACGCGAAATCCGAGTCGCCGATCAACACCAGGCGCGTTTTCAGCTCGGGGTTGGCCGGTTCACCGGTGGCCGGTATGGGTATGGCTTCGACGGTCGCCACGAGCGTGAGCGGCCCCAAGGTATCCACCCCTTCGTCGAATTGGGCCTTCTCCTTGTCCTGTTCGGCCCAACTCTGGGGCGAGGACTCGGCCAGCGGGCTGAAGGTGATGCTGCCGGTGGGGTCTTCCATCGTCTGTTGCACCGGGCGGGCCAGCGGGAAGAAGGTCATCGGCAAATCTTTGGTGATCTGGCCGAAACGGTAGGCCGCCACGGCCGGGGCGGCCGCCATGTCCATGATCGAGTTGGCCGGGTCGATCACGATCCCTGCTCCAAACCCCACGTTCCAGGCAGCCAGTGCGTCGTTCAAACCGACGTCGTAGAGCGGGTCCTGCATGACGAGCGCCTTGCCGCCCTGGGCCAGGTACGCCTGCAGCCGTCCCACTTCCTCCCTCAGGAATTCTGTCTGCGGGCCGGCCACGACGACGACCGCCGCATCGCTCGGCACGGTGGTGGTGACCGCCAGGTTGAGTGTGCGCACGTCATAGTTCTGATTCTGCAGTGCGGTGGCTACCGTCGAGTAACTGGCATCATCGTAGCCCTGTGGGCCGTGCTCCTGGTGGCCGGTAAGGAAATAGATCACTTTCTTTTCCGCTTTGGTCACCTTGAGGATCGCGCTGGTAATGTCCTGCTCGTCAGGCGTGTAGACCCGCTCGATACGCTCGCCCGACTGCATGACCAGGCCACCGTATGGCACCGGCTCGTACTGCTGGGCCTCGAGCGGCTCGCGGTCGGGGTCAATCGTCGTGTAGGACAGATAGGTACTACGAGGCAGGTACTGATCCAGCAGTTTCTGGAAGGTCTCCCGCTGGTAGTCCTCATTCGTCGTGAAGAAGCCGACGATCGCAATCGGCTGGTCTACCTCGGCCAACACCTGGACGGATTGGGGCGAGAGGGTGTGCTCTTTCAGTTCCGTCGCGTCGTAGCGATAGTGGTAGCGGCCGGCCAGGTAGTTCAGCAGGATCAGGATGCCGATGAAGGCGATGCTCATGATGACCGCGTTGGAGCCGTAGCGGGTGGCACGCCGGGTGAGCGCGGCGCGCACCTGGGCCGGACGGGCCAGGATGAAAAGCACTCCCAACACCGCCCCGCCGATCAGCAGTCCTTGTGCCCAGGCGTCCAGTGTGTGCCAGATCAGGTAACGGACGACGCCGGCGGCCAGCGCGGCCAACGCCAGGTAGCCCGGGATGAAGCCGTATCGTTCAGCGAAGCGACGCATTATCGCCACCTCCTTGCCTCGAGCACCCGCGTGGCCAGAAAGAGGCTCACGGCCACCAGGCTGAGGTAGTATACGACGTGTTGGGTGTCAATGATCCCGTCCAGGAAGTCGAAATAATGGGTGAAGAAGCCCAGGCGGGTCAGAAAATCGCCCACCAGCGTGCCAGCCGACCGGTCGCCTACGAACTGCACCAGCCACAGCGCTACACCGATGGCGATGGCGAGGATGGCGGCGACGACCTGGTTGCGCGTGAGCGTCGAGGTCAGCGTGCCGATGGCCAGGAACGCCGCGCCAGCCAGGAAGAAACCCAGGTAGCCGCTGGCTGCCGCGCCCAGGTCAGGATTGCCCAGGCGGACCAGGACGAGCGGCTGGTAGAGGCTGACGACGATCATCGCCAGGAAGAGGAGCAGCCCGGCCAGGTACTTGCCGACGACCATCTCCCAGTCGCGCACGGGCGCGGTGAGCACCAGTTCGAGCGTGCCCGAGCGCTGCTCCTCCGCCAGCAGGCGCATCGTCACCACGGCAGCGTAGAGGATGAGAAAGAACGAGGTCCATCCACTGCCCAGGATGAAGTTCATCGTCGCCTGTTGGGTGTAGACGATGAGGAGCCAGAACAGCAGCCCCATCATCGCCAGGAAGGCGGCCATCGTCACGTAGGCGATGGGGGAGCCGAAATAGGCGTACAGTTCCCGCCTGGCAATGGTCCATACGTTATGCATCCTGGCCTCCTTCACGCTCGTTTTCTTCCACCGTCGCGGGCTCGCCACGCTCCTCCGCGGATGGTTCGCCGTGCACTTCTTCGGTCGTCAACTGGAGGAAGATGTCTTCCAGGCTCATGCCGACGCTGCGGAGTTCCAATAGTCCCCAGCCTTGCCCGACGACGGCGCGGGCCAGTTCGGCGCGGCGGTCGGACCCCTTATTGCAGGAGACCAGGTAACTCCCTCCATCTTCAGCGGGCTCGACGCCGAGCACGCCGTCCACCCGCTGCAACAGCGGGGCGACCTGCGGGCCGGCGTCGGCGACGCGCACCAGCACGCGCTCCGCACCTTGCAGTTGGGCGGTCAGTTCCTCGGCGGTCCCTTCGGCGATGATCTCGCCCTTGTTGATGATGAGCACGCGGCCGCAGGTCTGGCTCACCTCGGGCAGGATGTGGGAACTGAGGATGATGGTATGCTCGCGGCCGATCTCGCGGACGAGCGCACGCACCTCGGTCACCTGGCGGGGGTCGAGGCCAATGGTGGGCTCGTCGAGGATGAGCACCTCCGGCTCGTGGAGGATAGCCTGCGCCAGCCCAACGCGCTGGCGATACCCTTTGGAGAGCTTGGCGATGGTCACGCCGGCGTGGTCACCGACGCCACACGCCTCGAGCGCCCGGTCCACCGCCTGGCGGCGCTTCGGCAAGCGGCGCAGCGCGGCCATATAGTCCAGGTAGGCCTGCACGGTCATCTCGGGGTAGAGGGGCACCGTCTCGGGCATGTAGCCGACGCGGCGGCGCACCTCGATGGAGTCAAAGAATACGTCGAAGCCCGCGACGCGGGCCGTGCCGTCGCTGGCGGGCAGGAAGCCGGTGAGCATGCGCATCGTCGTCGTCTTGCCTGCGCCGTTGGGACCCAGGAAGCCAACGATCTCTCCCTTGTCCACGTGGAAGTTGAGGTTATAGACGGCGCGGGTGGGGCCGTAGTAGCGGGTCAGGTTTTCCGCCTCGATCATCATCTCGTTTCACCTCCTGGTGTGGCGCAAAGTAAAGAGCACCTGGTGCCAGCGTCCCGGTTCACAGGGTGCTCTTTCAATCGAATCGGATTGTCCCCGACAGGGGGGTACTTTACCACTTCTGGGGGGAGTTGTCAAGAAAGACCTGTCAGGTCTTGGAGACCTGACAGGTCTGGGCCTCCTCGATCATGCGCTCCACTTCTGTCCTGGCCTCGGCCAGCAGGCGTTTGGCGCCCTGGCGGGCCTGATAAGCCTGCTCCACTTTCTGCTGGAGTTCTTGACCAAGTTCAGTCATGCGAGCCTCTTCAAAGATGGGTATGAGAACCTGACTCAAATTCCCTAAACCCAAGAACGGGTTTATCTGCCCGGTACAAACTTGTTCAGTCAAGGCCT
>Ga0315289_10002904_pt1 | contig 26133 bp, 24 predicted proteins | sample YL17G11_40_MG_FD_203452 | JGI IMG/M metagenome (GOLD analysis project Ga0315289, IMG submission 203452) | Sediment microbial communities from Yellowstone Lake, YNP, Wyoming, USA - YL17G11_40 | ecosystem: Environmental > Aquatic > Freshwater > Lake > Sediment | place: USA: Wyoming | collected...
TACGTTCAGATAAAGATTTTTGGGGTAGATAGGCTCCTCGTAAATCAGCTTGTACTGTTCGGTTCTGAGTTCTTTCAACCAATTACCCAAAAGTACCCTGCAGCGATAGTCCCGAAGTTGCTCGATATCAATGGTGGTACCCACAACCGAACTGCTTGAGCTGGCGTGGCGGGAAACGATATTCCCCCGGTAGTCAACGATCATTGAATTGCCGCCCGACATGTCTACGCCCTCCATTTGACCTTCCTGAAAATAGATCAGACCCGAATTGACGGCAATCAGATAACAGGTGTTGTCCAAAGCCCTTGCCCTACTTTGAATTTCCCACCAACCTTCTCCAACCCAAGGCTCTGGGTAGCTCACCCGGGTGAGAACCTCTGCCCCGTTCATGGCCAGCCCCCTGGCGATTTCGGGAAAAGAGCCTTCATAGCAAATCAGAGCGCCAATTCTCCCGATCTCCGTATCCGCCACGGGATAAAACGCATTGAGATCACAGCCGTAGATTTCCACCCATCTATCCCAGATATCATGGGGAACCAGGGAGGGTTCGGGAAGATAGGTCTGCAATTTATGCCGTTTATAAATGACCTCGCCTTTCGGGTTGATGATAAAAGCCACATTAAAATATCGATCCTTAACAACCTTTGGTTCGAGGGCACGAGCAGTGGCAACGATATAACATCCATACTCTTTCGCCTTCTTCCCCAGCGCCTCGGTTTCTTCTCCGGGTATTTCGATCATTAACTTCCGGGCAGCTTTTACATGATCCCACCGTAGGAGTTCGTCGGCAAAGCCTTGTATGCTTCCTTCTGGGAGTACGATCAATTTTATCGGAAAGGAAAAATCGAGATACATGGCAGCGTCAATACATTGAGAGATGTATTCCAGATTTTTCTTGTACTCCTTTCGTGTCTGGGCTACCCAAAATGAAAGTTGAAGTCCTATTGCTGTATATCGATCCATTGCTTGTTTCTCCTCTCCCTGGAATCGGTCCTGCCGACTTTCCTTTCTTTCTTCTCCTCGGATTCTGGGCTCCCTTTCCCCTGCTTTCTCGGATCTAAATTCTGGAAGACACCTGAAAACCTTCCTGGATGGCTTGCCGGATCTTTCGAGGTTTCTGGCAATCACCAATCGCGTAAACCTCCGGAAGATCCTTCCTAAGAGACTCGAACAAGGACGCTTCGGGCAACAAACCCAGGGCCAACACGGTATCTCCGGAAAACAAATGCTTCCTCCATGCCTTATCCATACCGATCGCGGCATCCTTCGTAACTTCCACGAGCTTCATGCCGGTCACCCACTTGATTCCTTTTTCCAGAAACTTTTCGACGAGGGCCGCCTTCGTGATGACGTTCACATCCAAGAGAATGTCATCCAGCATTTCGACGACTACCACCTCCTTCCCTTTCTCTTTCAGATGCAAGGCGGTTTCACATCCGACCAATCCACCTCCCGCAACCACGGCCTTTTCCCCGATACCCACTTTCCCGAGTAAGACCTCGACAGCTGGAAACCCTTTCTCAATCCCAGGAATATCAGGTCTAAGAGGTGTGCTTCCGGTTCCGATGATCACCACATCGGGCTTTAATGCCAAAACCAGTTCCTTTGTGGCCCCCTTTCCCAGTTCGACTTTGACCCCCAGTTTACGGAGCTGATTGGGAAACCATTCCCGCAGATACCTGAGCTCCTCCTTAAATTCGGGCATAGAGCCTGGAATCAAATTCCCGCCCAATTGTTCGCCCTGCTCATACAATGAAACATCGTGCCCTCTCAGTGCCGCAACCCTCGCAGCCTCCATGCCACCAGGGCCCCCGCCAACGACAACAACCTTCTTTCTCTTCTTGGCCTCACCGATCTGAAATCTTCCTTCCATCCCTGCCACAACATTGATGCTACAAGAAATGGGTAGATAAGCTACCACCCGAGAAAGACATTCGTTGCAGCGAATACACCGCCTAATATCTTCCAGTCTCCCTTCCATCAATTTTCTAGGTATCTCCGGATCTGCGATGAGACCTCGAGCCATAGCAATAAAATCTGCCTTCCCATCTCTTAGAATTCGCTCGGCTATTTCAATGAAATGTAATCCCCCAACCAATATGACCGGAATAGTGAGTGTTTTCTTTATTTCCGCAGCATAGGGTTCCAAAAAACCTTTTTTCTGGTAAACAGGCCAGCTGGCCCCAAAGGCCAAAGAAATCGGTGTCCCATAGGTTCCGCTGCACAGACTGACCGCGTGAACTCCACTCTCCTCGAACCTCTTTGCGATTTTCTTCGCCTCTTCTAAAGTAACCCCTCCCGGAACGAATTCATCTGCCGCCATTCGAACAATTAATGGAAAATCATCTCCTACCTTTTTCTTAATTTGCTCCACGACTTCTACCGCAAATCGCATCCGCCCCTCAAAATCCCCACCATAAAGATCAGTCCTTTTGTTCGTGTAAGGAGAAAAGAAACAAGATATCCCACCATTATAGGCCAGTAGCTCTATTGCATCAAACCCGGCAATTCTTGCTCTTAATGCCCCCTCGGCATAGGCCTGGATTAAAGCATGGATCTCCTCAATGCTTGCCTCTCTGGTTAGGATAGGTCCATAAAGCCCTGTATGACTGAAAGGACTTGGAGTGACACCCTGGACCCCAGGCACCAGGTTAGGATCAATTCCAGCGTTCGGATAGTTCAGCTGACAAGATATCTTCGCGCCGTAATGATGAACGCTTTCTGTAAGTTCATTGAACCCTGGAATATAGTTATAGTCGTGAATTCTCAACTGGCCAGCGATTTCCAGACCATATTCTTCCGCAGGGGTCACCAAAGTGTCCTCCACACACACTAAACCTACCCCGCCTTTAGCCCTTTCTGCGTACCAATGGATTAATCGACCGGTAACCTCACCATGGGCACTTCCAAGAACCGTGCCCATTGGCGCCATGACTATCCTGTTCCTAAGTTCTAATTTCCCGATTCTCCCAGGTTCAAGTAGCTTATAGGTCATTCTTTTTACCCCCTATGATTTATTTTATTCCTTTTTGATTCTCAACATGAATTCAATTTTCTGCAACACATTCCAGAATTAATTCATTCGCACTTATTCTCTTTTCTCTCTTCTCATTAATCACGATCTGACACTCAATTAAAAATTTCAGTAGCAGAATTACTGTCATAGTCCTTCCCACCCATACACTTGTCCACAGGATGCCGGAAACCGAAACTTTTTAGGAACGGAAGCGAACTGTTTTACCATTTTTTCTAACGGCCCTCCTATCGCTTGGACCTTGGTCCCTTCATAGGTTCCAATCCCATGGGCCTGCGCGAGTCTGGTCATTCCGATGCTCTCTTTTTGAAAGCCCATGACTTCTGTTCCGATCGCATCGACGGCCACTGGATCACGGCCTGCTATGATGAGATCCATTGGGACGGGATCTCCTGATAGGGGACCGTTTCCCTCCATCCCCCAAATACCATCGATGATGGCATAATCGATACCGACAATAGAACACACATCTGTAATGACCTCCGCTATTCTTTGATGTGGCAGCCCAATTCGCGGTCCCCCGTAAACCCTCCCGGTTGGAGTTCCAACCCCTGTATTTTTTAGCGTTAGAGTAATCCCGGTGATGGAATGTGTCTTTAATGCAGCAACACTGATCACCTTGTTTACCACATCCACCATCAACGTTGGCAAGGCATATTGTTTATAGACCAACCCCAAAGGGGCCGGGTAATACTTGTATGGAACATCCGATAATCCTACCAATGTAGCCCCTGTTTCCTCCGCAACTTTTCCATATCCCCACTGCCTAAGACTGATATATCCATTTGCAATCATAGGATTACAAACGATATAGATTTCTTTGGCCCCAGATTCCTTTGCCAAAATGGCCACCGCTCGAACCACTCGAGCGTCAGTCACTGAGCATTGAAGCTCCGGGTCGGTGAGGCGTCCCATTTGGGCATTCAAGAGAGGACTTGCAACCAAGTTTGTTTGAATGGCCACAATATCTCCCTTTTCTACAGACCAATCCCCTGCCGCAGCAATCGCCTTTCTAACCATTTCTTCAATTTTGATCTCACTCTCCTTACTCCAGGTAGGCTTCCAAAACTTGTCTGGAGGCTCACCTTCAGGGAAGGGATTAAATGGATCTTTCCAGGATTCCCCAACCAACTCATGATTCTTCTCTTTGATGATCCCCACCGTAGAAGGCTGTTTTGACAAATTTTTGACCGGCTTTTTCTCTGCGCTAAAAACCCTTTCTACTCCTCCTGCAAATTGATTCAAGGCGATTCCAGCAGCGACATAGGCGCATCCTTTCAGAAGTCTTCTCCTCGAACAGGAAACTTCCGTTGGATCAATCCTCTCTGTCTTGGCTGGCTTTTCTTCTCTGTGCATCATTTTACTCACTCCCTCCCACATTTATTTGGTTTTTGATCTCCCGCTTATTGACCAAAGTGTACTTTGGCTGTGAATATGACTTCACTTGATTAAATCAATTCAGGTGTTACCCCCATGATCTCACAAAGCATCGTTAATTCTTTAACCACCAAGGTGTGGTTAATCACCATGTGGTGTTCAAAACCCCCCTTTGCCCACTGATATAGAAAATCGTTGATAGGCCGTTTGAAGGTGACATGGGCATTGCTCAACGTACCTTCTTTTGGAGTAAACGGTACCACCTCACCTGTAGTAATACCCATGGCCAGTGGATTTCCATCCTTGGGTGTCCCTTGCAGTTTGGTAAGGGTAATCGGACCAGACTTTAAAGTCCCCTTTACATTGAGGCCATCGGGCTTGCCAGTCGTGAGGTAGATAAAGATATCACCAGCGACGACCTGATGTTCTGCCTTGGAGGAAACCAGACTTGCGGGCATACTGTTATCATTCACAAAGTGGGCCTGATTAGCAGCCGCATCCACACAATCGATTTCGCCAATATAGGATGGCTGGCCCGTGAGATAATAAAACGCTAAAGCCGTGGCTGTAGCTGGAACGTCACGCTCTAACATACAGATGGTGCCTTCATCGAACAAGAAGGATGAACCCAGAATGCCGGAAAACCCTTTCTTTGACAACTCTGGCCAGCAGCGGATAGTTATTGCGTCGAGGCTATAGGCCTTGACAACGTTTTTCATCGCAATGTAAGATCGAGCCGCAACAGCCATCTGTGATTCTTCAGCCATCAAACCACCAAACGTCGCTTTGATTTTTTCAATGACCTGTTTGATCTCGTATGAGTTGACCGCAGCCATCGCATCAAGAATATCTTGAGTATCAAGGCTTAAGATCCCTGGAATAAAGCGCCGGATGTGAAACTCACTAAAGGTCGTATCCATCATACCAGGACAGTGGGCACCCACCACGCCCAATGTCGCTCGTCGGAGCATTTTAACTGCCAGGCATGTCTTAGAGAAAATACTTAAGCCCTCTTTGACCTCAAGGCTATCCATGTTTCCCACCAAGGGAAAGATCTGGCGATTGATGTGCTTTAGATTCGCCATCGTGGCAAAAAAGGTGGTCGTCGGGATCAGGCCCTGAGCTGCCTGGTGAGGAGACCACACCAAAAGAGGTAGCGACGTGTTGAGTCCAAGAACGATTGCCAGATTCTCAAATCCGTATGCTCCACCATTGATCACAATCCCATTGACACGCTGTTCCTCGAAGAACTCAGTGGCCTTGACCGTGCCGGCTACATCTTTGGGGATCTCTGGAAAAGGAACCAGCGTAAATGGCATGTTCGACCAGGCCGCTTTGATTGACTCAATCAGGCCAGCTTTGTCTGCCAGGGGATCAAAGTAGGTATGTCCAAATGTGATCAATCCGATTTTGGGTTTTTGCATGGTGAGTTCCTTTCCTGATCATTGATCGATTGTTTCGAGACGAGCGTGATATGAATCATATCTTAAGACCTATCTCCATTCCATCACGAACTGCATCAACGATTTTCCGTGGTTCAGAAGCATCTCCAATGATGTAGAACTCTTTTACCTCACCTTTGATTTTCGAAGATAAGTCATCGACTGATTTTGCTCCCATGGCTATGATGATATGGTCCATCCCACGGATGTTTTCTTCTTTGCCACCCCTTATAAATTTCACCCCATCCTCAAAAATCTCTATGACCTTGGCTGAGGGAATGACCTTTACTCCACGCTTGGCTAGCCGTTCCAAGAGAAACTCCCTCTGCCAGATCACCATATCCGTCGCAATGTCTTCGAGCATCTCTAATAAGGTAACCTCCACAGAGAGCTCACTTAAAAAGTCCGCTGTTTCAGAACCAATCATGCCACCACCCATGACAAGGGCTTTACTCCCAATCGTCACCTGTCCTGATAAAACAGCTTTGGCGGTAACCACTTTTGGATAACTTACGCCGGGGAGGTCAGGAATGAGAGGTGATGAGCCTGTGGCCATGATTACCACATCTGGTATTGAAGAGGGTATCGATTCCGCCGTGAATTCTTTTCCGATCTCCACCTTCACACCTAATTTTCTAACCTCAGTGGACAGATATTTTATGGCTTTAATCAGTTCCTGTTTGGTAGGAGGAACAGCCGCTATATTAAGCTGCCCACCCAGTCTATCGGTTCTTTCATAAAGAGTAACCTGATGCCCTCTCAAGCTTGCTACCTTAGCCGCCTCCAACCCTGCAGGCCCTCCACCGATAATAAGTACCTTCTTGCGCCTTCCAGCGGGGACGATCTCCATTTCTTTTTCCCTTCCTAATGCCGGATTCAATGAGCAAGTCGCTGGATTCCCACTCATTGTACTCTGGAGACATTGATTGCAGGCAATACATGGAACGATACCTTCAAGATTGCCAGAGAGGGCCTTCCGAGGTAGGTCAGGATCAACAAGAAGGGCTCGCGACATCACAATCAAATCTGCTTTTTTCGTTTCCAGAATATAGTCAGCCACGATAGGATCGTTAATCCTCCCCACAACCAATATCGGCACGTTGACCACATCTTTTATTTCGGCTGCACATTGAACATTTAACGCAATGGGAGTACCCATCGTTGGGACAATCCACCGCAAAGTCTCCAGGGAACCCCTTGAGACTTCAAGCCCATCCACCCCTGCTTCGACCAGGAATCGACACATCACCTTCGTTTCTTCCAGACAAAGCCCCCCAGGAATCATTTCATCTGCTGAAATACGGAATAAAAGCGGGATATCACGCCCGATTCTTTCCCTGATCGCATGAATCACCTCTATCGGGAACTTAATCCTTCCATCTAATCCACCTCCGTAAGCATCGCTCCGTTTGTTCGTCAAGGGCGACATAAAATTGGCGATCAAATAACAGTGGGCACCGTGAACTTCTATCCCGTCCACTCCCGCCTCTTTGGCCCTCCAGGCTGCTTGAGCATACTGTTTGACCAAATGCTTAATCTCATCAACCGTTAATTCTTGGGGGATCACCTTCGTGATAGGTGTTGGGACTACGGAAGGAGCTACAGGTTGTAGCCCCCCGATCAAAGCTGGAAATGTTTCTCGACCCGCATGCCCGAGCTGCATCACGATTTTTGCCCCTTGAGCATGGACCCTTTTAACCAAATTTTTCCAACCCTCTATGTGCGTATCATCTGAAATTTCGTGCATCCTGGGTTGATATCTCCCCCGGGGATCAACCACCGCCATTTCGGTAATGATCAGTCCCACGCCACCTCTGGCGCGCGTCTCATAGTAGACGATATGTTTTTCTGTAAGACTCCCATCAGGGTTTGAGAGATTCGTGCCCATAGGACCCATGACGATACGGTTCTTAAGTTCCATCCTTCCTATCTTAAATGGGCTAAATAATCTCTTTAAATCTGTCATATTTGTATCCTCCTGCCTTGTCAGAGTGCACTTGTTTAAGATACCCATTTCGTTCAAGGAATGAGACCAATCCAGCCTCCGTCGGTAGGCAGGGAGTGACCTGTGATAAAGCGAGAATCCTCTGATGCCAACCACACTACTGCGTTGGAGATGTCTTTGGGCTGCAATAGCTCGTGGAGGAGCGTGCTCTCCATCCATTTTTCTTTGGCCTCATCAGAAGTGATACCAATCATTCTTGCCGATTCAGACAGCATGGGTGTATCCACTGCCCCAGGACAGATCGCATTGACATTGACCTTGTAGGGCGCCAACTCTGCAGCCAAAGCTCTTGTAAGGCCTATCACACCATGTTTCGAGCAGGTATAGGGAACCGTATTCGCCATTCCCAAACGTCCACAGACAGAGGAGATATTGATAATTTTGCCACTTTTCTGGTTGATCATATGAGGAATCACATATTTACAGCAGAGCCATGTCCCTTTCAGGTTGACCTCGATCATGAGATCCCAGTCTTCTTCACTCGTTTCATGGCATGGACCATATAAGAAATCAACTGCAGCATTGTTGACCAGGATATCCACCCTCCCAAACGTATCGATGGCTTTTTCCACCATTGCCTTGACTTCATTTGCCTTGCTGATATCTGCAATGAGGCCAATGGCCTTCCTTCCCAGGGCGTGAACCTGATTGATCGTTTCATCCAGTTCGTTTTTTTCCCCCAGTGGCCAATCGACTCGATAATCTTTACAGATATCGCAGGTGACGATATGAGCACCCTCTCGCGCCAGGGCCAAACAATGCGAACGTCCCATCCCCCTCGCCCCTCCTGTAATGATCGCTACTTTCCCCTCCAGCTTCATTTTCCACACCTCCTGATGGCTCGGGCTTTCAATCTAAAAATAATAATGACTCTACCCTAAATCCTCAGCCTCGATCATTCTTTTCTTAGCCCAGCCTTCCTCATACGGAGTGACATAGAAAAATGTGACGGATATCGATTTATATTTCCATCCTGTCTTTTCTTTTACATATTCATCATCGTATCTCCCAGAGATCCATATGGCTTTGTTCCCTTTGATGATGGTAGCGGCTTCCTCTAAATTCCAACGTCCTTTCGCTTTTTTGCCATCGACTTCAATAAATGGATCATGGGTAACATGATGGTGCAGTGAGTAAAGTGGAGGAATGGTCTCCTTAAAGAATTTCTCAATTTCCTTTTTCCCCTCATATCTTCCCCAGGGGCCATAATCCACTCTGGCATCCTCAGCAAAGCAACCAAGAACGTTATCCCAATCTCTATCATCAATGGAGTAAAGATATCCTGCTTTTAGCTTCTTGATCTCCTCAATATCCTCTAACATCCCAATTCTATCCTCCAAACTTCTATCCATAACACCTCCGATACGACCCGAACGAACAGTAGCCCATCATTAAGATCTATCTCAAAGATCAAACGATCATCTTTTTCTTAACCCAACCTTCCTCATAGGGAGTCAAGTAAAGAAAGTTTACCAGGCATGATTTACACCTCCACTTTCCTTTCCTTTTTACAAATTCATCTTCATATTTCACTGCTCCCCATACCGCCTGGTTTCCTTCTGTGAAGGTAGCTGATTCGTGTAAGTACCACTTTCCTTTCGCTCTATTTCCTTTGACTTCAATAATGGGATCCTGACTCATATGCATGGAAAAGGTTGTGGCTGGAGGAAAGGCTTCTTTGAAGAATTTCTCAATGGCCTCCTTGCCTTCGTATTTCCCAAAAACCCCGAAGTCCACGGTGGCATCCTCTGCATAAAAATCCAGAACACTGTCCCAATCTCGCTCATCAATATTATAGCCGTACCTTGACTTCAACTTCTTGATCTCCTCAATATCCTCTAAAATCGTGATCCTCCGCTCTAAATCTTTTTCCATAAGACCTCCTCTTCTCTACAAGTGATATCCTCTCAAGAAATCCGGTATGAAGATCGAATTTGAAAATTAAAACAACATCTTCTTCTTAACCCAACCCTCTTCGTAGGGCGTTAAGTAAATCATTCGAACAAGCGAATAAGTGCATCTCCATTTTCCATTTCTTTTAATAAAATCTTCCTCATAAACCGCCGCCCCCCCATGTGGCTTGGTTGCCTTCTGTAAAGGTGACGGACTCGTGCAGGTACCATTTCCCCTTCGCTCGATCCCCCTCGACCGTAATGATAGGATCCTGGGTCAAATGCATCATAAAGGTAGTGGTTGGAGCAAAGGTCTCTTTATAAAATTTCTCAATCTCTTTCTTGCCTTCATATTTCCCAAAAGGACCAAAGTCCACCCAGGTCATAAGCATACTTTGACTTCAACTTCTTGATCTCCTCAACATCCTCTAAAATCGTGATCCTTTCTTCCAGTTTTTTATCCATAAAATCTCCTTTCAAGGATATGATAAACATGAGCCCATCATTCGGATCGCTTCCGAAACATTAAACCATCATTCTTTTCTTCGCCCAACCTTCCTCATAGGGAGTCAAGTAAAAGACGGTAATCAGCGAAAAAATACATCTCCATCTTCCTTCTCTTTTTACAAATTCATCTTCATATTTCGAGGTGCACCAAAACGCTCTGTTTCCTTCTGTCCAAGTGCCTGACTCATGCATGTACCACTTCCCTTTCGCTTTGTCCCCGTTCACTTCAATGATAGGATCGGCTGTCATATGAAGGGTAAAGGTTGTGACCGGAGGAAAGTCTTCTTTAAAAAATTTCTTAAGGGTCTGGCCTTCAAATTTCCCAAAAGGACCAAAGTCCACTGCGGCATCCTCCCAAAAGCAATCTAAAACACCATCCCAATCTCGCTCATTAATCCTATAAATATAACTTGATTTCAGCTTCTTGATCTCTTCAATATCCTCTAAATTCTTGATCCGCGCCTCCAAATCCTTTTTCATCAATCATGTCCTCCCTTCTGTAACCTGATCTTGGTCACGCTTCATCAGATGGATCTGTTATGTACCCATTTGGACTGGGTCGCGTCTTTGAAAAAACAATCAATTCAGTTAGGAATGGTGTATTTGGAAAGAGAAAAGTGAAGTATTGAGGAAGTAGGATAAATGCCATCCGTATGCTCACTTAGAACAAAGTTTCTAATCAGGCATTTGAACGTTGCATCTTTTCTAAATCATCAGCGATATCCCTAAGTCCTAATGACTCAAGGGTTTTTCGAGTAGGAATTCCTGTTTCTTTGTCCCAACCCACGATTTCATAATAATCATCTAACATCTCATCAAATTTCTTCTTGTCCAGTTTTTTCCCTTGGTGAATACCTGAGGGCACAGGTTCTTCCATCATCCTTCCATGAAGGGTATCATCTTTTCTGGTAATCCCCTCCCTCACCAGAAAGGCCCTCTCCACGTTGTTGACTCGATCGGCTACTTTAGATAGGCATTGCTCATCCATCTCCACCCCTGTCACGGCTGAAAATAAATCGGCAATGTCTTCCATTCCCATGGGATTGTTCAGCCACTCCGTATGAAATTTACATATTCCTAACGTATCACATATTGTGCATAACGATGAATAATAATGGACCGCGACCCCTTTTCCTTCGTAAGAATCGGGATCAATTGCCTTTTCAGTACCAAACCTTTTCCTAGCTACCTCAGGAGAGGTGGGCAAGAGTTCCGATGGGTTCCACCCCCGTTGCGGGTCAGCCCCCCTGCTTGAAAGGGCGTCAGAGAGAGCACAACCTTTGCTGGATCTGAGATCTACTGCGTCTGCATCGCCTCCTTTTGCATGAGTAATGTATTTCTCAGCCCCCTTCCCTATCTTTCTTGCAGCAGCAGCTGTACCCTCTGCCAAGATGTTCCCGAATCCTTCCCTCTTGATGATCTTATAAAGCATCTGTATCTGGGCCTCATAGTTGCCCCACTCTAAAGCGATTCCTTCCGTATCTTCCTTACTGATTAACCCACGCTGATACCACTCAAAGGCTGCCGCTAAAACGATCCCGGAGGTATCACCGCAAATACCATATTCATTACAGATATTGTTAATTTTTAAAATTGCAGAGATATCAGAATTACCACAAGAAGGGCCATGGGAACTCAGGATACAGAATTCAGTCCCATGCCCTTTCAATCCTGCAAACGGACCTTTCTTCACCTCAAATTTGCGCTTGCAGTGAACGGGACATCCAAAACAAGCCTCGTTTCGCGTAAAAAATGGCCCGATCTTTTCAACACTGAAGTTGTCAATATCTTCAATCTTTCCAATCTTCTGAGCATTTCTTGAAGCTGATTTTCCCTGCAGATCATAGTAAGGAAGGTAGATAGAAGTTCCATACTTAGAAAAGATCGGATAGGTCTCGTTCTCCTTGATCCTTCTGAGCAAATCTTTGGCCAAGGCCTTAAAGCTCTCTGGTTTTGCTACGTTAATCCCTTGGGTTCCCCTCACCGCTATCGCCTTCAGTCTTTTTGATCCCATGACTGCACCAATCCCAGTCTTTCCAAAGGCATTGCCGTAATCATTGACAACACAAGCATACCTGACCAGGTTTTCACCTGCCGGACCAATAGCCGTGATACGGATACGCGGATCACCCAGCTCTTTCCAAATCACCTGATAGGTCTCAGGGATTGTCTTGCCCCACAGATGACTCGCCTCTCGTAATTTAACCTTCTCGTCGTCAATCCATAAATAGACAGGTCTCTCGGCCTTTCCTTCAAATATAATATGATCGTACCCTGCCCATTTCAGTTCAGGACCAAAATGCCCCCCCGCATTTGAATCTCCAAGAATTCCAGTTAACGGAGATTTGGCTGTAGCATGGCATCTACCGGATTGGATCAGTCCTGTACCGGTCAGGGGGGAAACCCCAAAAATGATCTTATTCTCTGGACTAAGAGGGTCAACCCCTGGTTTAACCTCTTTATAAAGAATCCGGGAATTGACACCTCTTCCACCAAGATATTTGAGACTTAACTCCTCGCTTAAGGGGTTTTTCTCTATCTTACCGGTTGACAGATTGACTCGTAATACCCATCCTGCCCATCCGTACATGTTAACCTCCTCTAAACCTTTGAAGATATTCCTTGCCCTTGGCAGAAGCTTGGAATAAACTACCCTTTCTCAATCATGGCGAGGGCGTTATTGACCGCCTCCTGAAAGCTCTCGGAAAAGGATGGATGGGGAAAGACTGTTTCCTTAACCTCATAAAGACTCAGTTCATTCCTCATGGCCATGGAGGCAATGGAAATGAGTTCCGTGGCCTTCGGTCCAATAATGTGGACACCAAGGATCTCCCCGTACTTCTTTTCAAAAACGACTTTGATGATGCCCTCTCCCTGTCCGAGGATGACTGGTCTCGCACCGGCAGCAAAAGGGAAATAGCCTATTTCCACATCGCTTCTCCTGCTCTCAGCCTCCTGCTGCGTCAGTCCAATGGAGGCCACTTCAGGATCTGTATAGAGACAGAAAGGGATTAGGCTCTGGTTGATCTTCAATTCGTTACCTCTGAGGTGTTTCACCACCTCTCTCCCGTCTGTCATCGCTTTGTGGGCTGCATACTTCCCGCCGATTGCATCTCCTATGGCGTAAACCTTACGAACGGAAGTCATCAAATTTCCATCTACTGGAATAAACCCATTTTTCGGGGAAAGGCCGATTCTTTCCAAACCGAGACCCCCCATGTCGGCCTGCCGCCTACCTGGGACGAGAGCCCTTGAAACAACAAGTTTTTGAATCCCTTTCTGCGTTTCCAGGGTCAGGTCAATCGAATCTTTCTCCTGGGCCTGTTCAACTTTTGTCACCCTGACCCTGGTCAGAAGATCGATGTTCTTCCCTTTAAGCACTTTCCTGTATCTTGAAGAGATTTCATGGTCCTGATCTAAAAGGACCCGATCCTCAGAGGTGATGACTGTTACCCGCGATCCCAGAAAATGGAAGATATTGGCAAAGATCATGAGCCGGTAATCGGTGCCAATGAGAGCAATGCTTTCGGGAACGGATTTCATATTCAGGGCATCGGTGGTATCCCATACGCTTTGGTGGTCGATCGTGAAAGGTGGTTCAGGGCTCGACAAAGCCCCCGTTGCAATGATTACAGAACTGGTTTGCACGACTCTCCCGGAAGGTTGGACAGCCACTGTATGAGGATCAAGAAAGGCGCCTTCTCCCTGGAGAATTGAAACGCCCTGACTTAAGAGGGCTTTCTCTGTTCCACTGACCAGAAGATCGACTACCTGGTTCTTTCGTCCCATGATTTTTTCGAGGTTAATGCTTAAGGGACGGTCCTTTTCAATAAACTCATAACCCATGAATGACGCATAGGCCATCACATCATGAAGAAGACACTGAGTAGGGATGCAACCACGGTTGAGACAGGTCCCCCCCATTCTCTCTTTTTCAATTAGAGCAACCTTCATCCCCTTGCCGGTAGCTTCGAGGGCTGCCGTATATCCACCCGGACCTCCTCCGATAATGGTCACATCATAAGTCTCTCTCTTTTCAGTCATGGGTTCTTTCAGCCCTCGACGCAAATGTTTTAAACCAAGCACATTAAGTAAGGATCTTCCAAAATCTTTTGAAGCTCCTGTAAAAAACCCGCAGCCATGGCTCCGTCCACCACCCGGTGGTCTGCCGACAGTCCAAGGTTGAGGGTGGGGCGAATGGCAACGGCTCCATCTACGACAACAGGTCTTTCTTTCATCTTGGCCACAGAAAGGATTGCTGTCTCAGGAGAATTAATGATGGAAGTGAAAAAGTCAATGTTGAATTGTCCCAAATTCGATACGGTAAAGGTCCCTCCTGTTAGGTCATCCAAGGTGAGCTTCTTCGTTTTTGCCCGGTTGAGAATGTTTTCTCGATCTAGAGCAATCTGACGAAGGGCCTTCTCATTCACCCTCCGAATCACGGGTACGATCAACCCCTCCTCTATGGAAACGGCCAAACCAATATTGATCTCTTTATGTATTTTAACTGTCTTACCTTCGATCATTGCATTGAAAAGAGGGTATTTCTCTATGGCCGTTGCGACAGCCTTAAGCAGGATATCATTGAACGAGAGCCGCACCCCGACCGTCGATTCCACAATCTCCATAAACTTATTTCTAAACCCAATCATGCCACTCCCGTCCACCTCACACGCAAAGTAGACATGAGGAACATCTCTCGAACTGGTCGTGAGCCGCTCGCCTATGATCTCTCTCATTCGGGTCATTTGCATCGTAGCTCCCAGGCCCACGACACCCTCGCGTACAGGCTCCTTCTCCGGAGCTTTTACCTCCTTTGGCGCCTCAGCAAAGGCCAATACATCTTCTCTGGTAATTCGGCCACCCGGACCGGTTCCTTTTATCTTATTAATATCTAATCCCTTCTCTTTAGCAATCTTCCTTGCAATGGGAGTAATCCTGATCTCAGTTTGATCGGAGGGGGGCGAAGAAACCTCAATTCGCGTTTCGGAAGGAGCTATACCCACTGAAACCTCTGGGGGGGGTACAATCATGGCCGATTCATCAAACGTCTCTCCCTCCTTTATCATTATGCCTATAGGTTGCCCCACTGGGGCAACATTCCCCTCCCCTATAAGGATTTTGACTAAAATTCCAGAAATAGGTGCCTCGATTTGATAGGTGATCTTTTCGGTCTCAATTTCAGCAACAATATCCCCCTCTTCAACTTCTTGGCCTTCCTTACAGTGCCACTTAACGACTTTTCCTTCTTTCATCGTCATTCCGAGTTTAGGCATCAACACATTTACAGGCATCGAATTCACTCCCATTTCATGAGATTTATATTTTCATCTGAAAGATGATTTCTCTACAACATCTCCCTGACCGCTTGAACAACGTTCTCCTCATCGGGCATGTAATAGCGCTCTAAAACGGGACTAAATGGCACGGGTGTATCTGGAGCGGTTACTCTTTTAATCGGGGCATCCAGGTAGTCAAAAGCCTTTTCGGCAATAATCGCAGCTATCTCAGCGCCAAACCCCGAAGTCCTACAAGCCTCATGGAGAATGAGGACTTTCCCAATTTTTTCAACGGAACTTAAAATCGTTTTTTCGTCTAGGGGCTTGAGGGTTCTCAAGTCAATGATTTCTGCTTCAATTCCATCTCTGGCCAAAAGTTCTGCCGCTTTCATAGCTATATGAACCATATATGACCATGTGATGATGACCACATCTTTCCCCTGCCTCTTCACATCAGCTACCCCCAATGGAATCGTGTACTCCCCTGCGGGGACAGGCCCAACAGAACCCATTAATAGCTTAGGCTCAATAAAGAACACGGGGTTCTCATCCCGAATAGATGTCTTCAGAAGTCCTTTTGCATCATAAGGCGTTGCTGGCATAACGACCTTCAGTCCTGGAATATGAGTTAAAAATGCCTCTAGAGTTTGGGAGTGTTGCGCAGCGGCGCCTAATCCAGCCCCACTTGGCGTCCTCACCACCAATGGAAGAGTAATCTTTCCACCAAACATATAGCGAAGCTTGGCCATTTGATTGAGGATCTGCTCCATACAAACACCCATAAAATCCATAAACTGGATTTCAACGCAAGGCCTCAACCCCGTTGCAGCGGCACCCACGGCAAGTCCAATAATAGCTGCTTCTGATATAGGGGTATCCTTAATCCGCTTTTCTCCAAATTCATTAAACAAGTTTTTTGTCACACCCAGACCACCCCCAAAGAGTCCCACATCCTCCCCAGCAATAAAGACTCTCTCGTCTCGGATCAACTCTTCTCTCAGCGCTTCGTTTAAAGCATCAACAAAAGCTATCTCTCTCATCATATTAACCTCCCTTGTAATCCTTACTCAACATATAAATCTTCTAAGGTTTCTTTTGGATTTGGAAAAGGACTCTCTTCTGCAAAACGGATCGCTTCGGCGATTTCTCCCTCTACCTCTTTGTCAATCTTTTCGAGTTCCTTTTCTTTACAGGCCCCTGATTTAAACAGATATTCTTTGTGCCTCTGTATGGGATCTCGTTCTGTCATCCACTTTCTGACCACTTCTTTGTCACGATAGAGGTCTGGATCACCCACATAATGACCCTTGTGCCTATAAGTTTTGCATTCAATCAAAGTGGGGCCCTTACCCTGTCTAGCCCGATTCACTGCCTCCATTGCAGTCTCATAGACCAAGAGCACATCATTGCCATCAATAGTTATCCCAGGAATTCCATAACCCTTAGCACGATCCGAGATATCAACAATCTTTTGGTGATGCTTCTGTGGAACCGACATACCGAACTCATTGTTCTCGCAGACATAAATAACAGGAAGATCCCAAACCGAAGCTAAATTGATACCTTCATGAAATGCACCTTGATTGCTGGCACCATCTCCAAAGAAACAGACACAGACCTGGTCCGTTCCCCGATACTTTGCTGAAAAACCCGCCCCAACGGAAATAGTGGTTCCCCCACCCACGATTCCATTCGCACCGAGTATTCCCTTCTCCACGGCGGCGATATGCATGGATCCTCCCTTGCCTTTGCAATACCCTGTCCGTTTACCATAGATCTCAGCAAACATCTCTTTTAGGTTACCCCCTTTGGCCACACAGTGGCCATGACCCCTGTGAGTACTGGTGATATAGTCATCTTCCCTCAGAGCGGCACAAACTCCAGTGGCGATGGCCTCTTCTCCTATATAAAGATGGAGGAACCCTGGAATTCTGCCACCTAAAAAGAGGCGTTCTACATTCAATTCAAACCCCCTTATTTTGACCATCGTACGGTACATATCAAGATACTTTTCTTTTTCTAGCTGTTTTGCCATGTCCAACCCTCCTGTTTATTAAAAAACCTTTTCCTCATTCTAAATTTCTTATGAGAACCAGACCCAACGAAGAAAAAAACGATACTCTGAAACTCGCCATCCGGATACCCGATCATAGAATCCAAGCAATTCAGGGAATGAATCATTTACCCTTTGGGTAAACATCATCTGGCTTGGGAAATTCAAATCCTGGAGGAGGCTCAAAAATCTCAGCGATTAACCCCAGTTCTTTTTGACTATCAATATAACTGAATTTGACCCCGTGCCAATTCGCTCCCATAAGAACACCCATGCCTTTGCCTTTGAAAAAATCTAATGTCTTACTGTAATCCTCAACTCCGAAGAGAACATGATGCAAGCCCTCACCATGTTTCTTCAAAAATTCTACATAGACACTTTTGTCATCGAGGGGCTCGATCAACTCGATCTCTACATTACCAATTTTGGCCACAGCAAGCCTCATGGCATAATTCTCTGGCTTGCCATGGATCACCATGTCTTTCATCGTTTTTGGGTCAAACACATAAAAAGTCCAAGGCCCGATCCCATATTCATCAGCATACTTCTTTACCGAAGCGTAACAATCCTTAACCACCAGCCCTACCTGATACATTTCCTTAAATACCGGTTTATCTAACATATCTGTCCCTCCTCTTGGCTTGATAATATACCGATTGCTTGAATCCTTGATGATCAAGGATCTGCCACCATAGGGGTCTTAAACCAACCCTCATCCCAGGGGGTATTGAAGTTCCATAAGAATTTAAACAAATGTATTTTCCATTTGCCGCCCACTTTTACAAATTCCATATCATACCTACCGTGCCCCCAAACAGCCCTTTCCCTGCCATGGGGGCAAAATAAATAAAATATTCCCTTCGCCTTTTCTCCTTCTACCATGACGACAGGGTTTTCGATTTGGTGGGCCTCTGCAAAACGGTCCTTGGAGTGACTGGCGGCTCGAAAGACATTTTCCTCAATGGCCTTTTTGCCCTCGAAAACACCCACATGAACACCGATCTCTGCAGTGCCTCTAACCCGTACTTCCAATCTCGCATTATCGGCAAAACAATTCATCACCTTATCCACCTCGCCATAATCGAGGTAATAGGCATAGTTCCACATCAGTTTTTTAATCTCCTCAATGTCCTCGAGTTCCTTAATCCTTGCCTCGAGAGCTGTAATCTTTGCCATCCATTCTTGGTCTGCCATAATATTCTCCTCTCTTGATGGGGAATTAGCTCAGAATTCACTGCTCTGATTATTTCTTTTTGGGTCCATAAAGATCTTGAGCCACATCCTCGAGTCCCAAGGATTCGAGAGTTTCTCGTGAGGGCTTTCCTTCCGGCGTCCAACCACTTTCATCATAGAATTCGTTGATCATGACTTCCATGTCTGGAACCTTTCCTGCATTGCCACCCTCTTTGGTAGGTTCTAATTGTCGGGGTACCAGGACATCGTCTTTGCGGGTAATTCCGCAACGGTTGTTATAGGCCCGCTGAAGCGCCATGATGCGTTCCCCTGTTTTAAGGAGGCTTTGAGGAGTATATTCTGTACCTGTGACCGCACTCAAGACAGCCGCTAGGTCTGAGGGCCTGAGGAGGAATGTCATGAAATAACAAGAGACCATTGAATTGACCACGGCCGTGTAATCCTGAGAAATTTTGACCAATTTTCCTTTCCCCTCGCTGACAAAGTTCGGACGAGTTCCTGTGAGGTCCCATTCTGGAAGGGGATCTTCCACTCCTTCCCACATCATGGGGCAGCCGTGCAGATGGCACGCCCCCCGCGGCCCCACGGCATAGGTCAATCCCATGCTGAAGAAAGCGCGCGGGTCGTGCATCGGACTCTCCATCCCCTTCACGTGAACAGCATAACGCCACGAATCCCCCCCCAGTTTTTCTGCTGCTCGCCGGACTCCTTGACCCAGAATGGCTCCGGCCTTCTCGTTCTTTCCAATCTGGTGTACCATGGCTATCATCGCCTCTGCATTGCCCCACTCGAGTTTAAGCCCACCGGTATCTTCTTGCGTGATCAGTCCCTTCTCGAAGGCCTCCATACCAAAAGCGATTGCAACCCCGGTAGAAATCGTATCCAGCCCATATCGGTTGCAGAGGTCGTTCGCAAAAGACACCGCATTCAGGTTGTCAACAAGGCACATCGTTCCTAAGGCAGCCAGAGTCTCATATTCAGGCCCTGGACCGTTCATCTTGTATGGCCCCTCGTCAATCTTCACCCAACGGGAGCAACCAATAGTGCAACGGTAACAGGCCACGTGTGGGACGAGGATGGTTTCCTTCATCTTTTTTCCACCCAGGTTCTTGCAGCCTTCTTCCCAGAGACCGATTTGCCAGTTCTTGATTGGAATGTCACCAAAGGCGTAAAAGTTGTCTAAAGCCTGAGCAGTTCCATATTCACGCAAAGGAGCAAGGGCTGGAAGGGTAGCATTATCCCGGGCGATTCGCTTGCAAAGTTCATTGTAAGCTTCCTGGTCATGGATGGGGAAAGTACCTGTCCCACGAACGGCAATGGCCTTCAGCTTTTTTGCCCCCAAAATGGCACCATTGCCTCCCCGCGCTGGGGCCCGTCCTTCGTCATTGATCATGCAGGAAATCAATACCTGCTTCTCTCCTGCCTGGCCAATGCAGACCACTCGAGCTTTCTCATCGCCAACTTCCTTCTTGATGGTCTCCTGCACCTCCAGGGCATCCAGACCCCAAAGGTGGGAGGCATTGCGGAATTCAACTTTGCTATCGTGGATCCACAGGTAGACAGGTTCAGGAGAATTCCCTTCAACAACCAGGGCATCATAACCAGCACGTTTGAAATCGGTTCCCCAATATCCACCAGAACTACAATCACAAAGTATGCCTGTCAATGGAGATTTGAAGCAAATCTGATACCGTCCACCGGAAGGATAATTGGTGGCAGTTACTGGACCGGTAGCAAAAACAATTTTATTTTCCGGACTCAGGGGATTCGTGGAAGGAGGAACTTCATCGTAAATGATCCGAACTCCCAGACCAGTCCCGCCAATATAATCTTTGGCCAATCTGGGTTCTAACGGTTCTTCTTTGAATTCCCCTTTCGTGAGATTGACTCGTAGAACCTTGCCCATATAGCCATCCATAAACGATTACTCCTTTCTGGGAAGCCTTTTTCAAGCAAAAATGATGGAGATTAGGGACCGCCTTGACGACGCGACCTTTTTCCGGATCCTCAACCGCTTTTGTCCATTGCCTTTTCCGACAGTCAAACCAAAAGGTCTCATGCTTTTCCAGCAAGATAACCCCCATCGACAGGAAGGCTTATTCCGGTGATAAATGCGGATTCATCAGAGGCCAGAAAGACTGCGGCATTCGCAATCTCCTCCGGTTCAGCTGCCCTTCCCATTGGATGTTGATCAATGATTTTCTTCACCAGATCGGGGTCGATTTCTATCGTGCGTTTCATCATCTCCGTGGCCACCACTCCTGGGCAGAGACAGTTACACCGGATATGATAACGAGCATAATCCAGGGCGACATACCGGGTGAGGTTGACAAGAGCCCCCTTAGCCGCACAATAGGAAGGAATCTTAATATGGCCGGTCAATCCTGCGACGGATCCCATGTTGATAATGGAACCGCCTCCATTCTTCATCATTTCTGGAAGAACATAGCGTATGCAGAAAAAGCTGCCTTTGAGGCTTACATCTACCACCCTATCATAATCCTCTTCTGTATATTCATGCATGGGCTTAAAGAGTTCAATGCCAGCATTGTTAAAGAGCACATCCACCCGGCCGAAGGTATCTACCGTCATTCTGATCATCTTTTGGCATTCCGAAACCTTTGTGATATCAGCTTCAATAAATATAGCTTCTCCACCCCCTGCCTGAATGTCCTTAACAGTTTTTTGCCCTCCCTCCACGTTGATGTCGGTGATCACGACCTTTGCTCCCTCCCTGGCAAATCTTTTTGCCGTAACACTTCCAATTGCACCTCCTGACCCTGTAATGACGGCTATCTTATTCTGTAGTCTCACGAAACTAACTCCTCTCTCAAATTTGATTGTAGATCTGAAAGGATAGATTTGGAAGAGACTGTCAAATCAATCCGTCCTTCACCCGGAATTCACACTCCCATCCAAGGCAATGCCTTTACTTCCATCATCACTGCATCTATTTCGTTTGAACTACGCAGCGGTGTAGCCGCCATCCACAAGTAGCGCCGCGCCGTGAACCGTGCGCGATTCGTCTGAGGCAAGAAACAGCGCCACATCAGCAATGTCCTGGGGCTGCTCCACGCCGCCGTACAGCGTGTTGAGACCGCTCTTGACGTCAATCCCCCTCTTCTTGTACTCGGTTTCGAGGTAATCGAGCATGGGCGTATTGACACCTCCTGGAGCGATGGCGTTCACCTTCACACCTGCGGGGCCGCACTCCAGAGCGAGCGCTTTCGTAAACTGATGGACCGCACCTTTTGATGCGCAGTAGAGGGTCTGGAACGAGGCGCCAATGTAACCCGCACAGGAACCCATATTGATGATGTTGCCCTTGCCCTGCTTCTTGAAGTACGGAAGCGCATACTTGCAGCAGAGGAAGATGCCGCCTACATTCACCGCCATGACACGGTCCCATTCTGCCACGGTGATTTCCTCGATGGACTTAAGCAGCTCGATCCCCGCGTTGTTCACCAGAATATCGAGCTTGCCCATCTTCGCCACCGCGCGATCCATCATCGCTTGCACGCTCGCCTCGTCGGCGACGTCACACAGATCGCCCCAAGCCTGGCCGCCTTTTCCGCAGATGTCGGCAGCGACCGCATCGGCATTCTCCTTGCGAATGTCGGGGATCCAAACCATAGCACCTTCACGCGCGAACGTCTCTGCGATGGCGCGTCCAATGCCCTGCCCGCCACCAGTGACGATGGCTGCTTTTCCTTCCAATCGCTTCATACGTTTCCTCCCATGAATTGTTTCAATGATAAGAATTCGCTTTTAAGGGGTTTGAATATGGGAAAAACGGAGTTGAATGTCACCCCAATTTTTCCACAGTCGCTAAACTATCATTGAATTCAAGTACATCTTATAAGACCTGGACCTTCATATTTTCTTCCCGTTTAAGTATATGGATTTGAAATCGAGTACTATTAATACCTCCGTTCCCTCTGGTGTCTCTCAAACTGAGAGATTATGTCGGGCTCTGAAATCAATCCCTTCAACCTTTGCCCTTCCTCCAGCGAGCGGGCATTCCACATACTTTACTACTTCCGCGTCTTCTATCGTAGGGGAGTAAAATTTCAGGATTTTCATTGTTGACGGCGATCTGGGGAAACTGAGAGGTGCAATATTGAAACGGTCTTATTGACCAAAGCCTCACCTCCGCCCTTTTCGATACATCGGCTTTAATGAAGGTGGCAGTACCTCTTGTTTTCTTGATCATTCGGACTGTCTCTTCCCTACCTTCCACGACCACATCAGAAACAACCACCTTCGCGCTTTCTCTATCAAAGGCTAATGCAGAAGCCCTTCCAATCCCAGAAGCAGCACCAGTCCCCATAGCAATTTTGCCTTCCAATCGTCCTGCCACTTGGACACCACCTGTATCTCGGCTCTAAGTTTCGAACCTCTGTCTAATTTTTTCAAGGTTATATGGGAAACCCTATTCACTACTACCGAACAGATCCTCCGAGAATCTCTTCCGCGCATATGATCGCTGACTCGCAGGTTCCCTCCATGGTCGGTATACCTGTATTAACGCTTTCTCCCGTGAAATACAATCCCTGAACCATAGGGGCCTTCGGCCCTGGCCTAAAAACCCCCCAATGAGTAGGCATATGACAGAGCTGTTCAAACCCAAAAAAATATGGCCTTATCCAGACCACCTTATCCCTCCAGCCTGGATACAAATCATCCATATCCTGCTTCAGGAGTTCGATGATCGCATAGACACGTTCTCTATCCTCTCTCGCTTTAGGGTCGATCATACTCACTTCGACAAAAAGGGAAACTCCTGGAGGGGCAATCTCCGGACTCACATTAGAAAGGGGTAGGATGACTATGGGCAGCTTCGTCCGGCGAGATTCGGTTAACACAAACCACTTCTCCTTAAAAATTGGTTCCCTCGAGGCAATCCAAAACCCCACGTCCGAAGTAACCCTATCCCTTGATCCATCGATCCATTCGACGAACCAGGTCGGGAAATATTCTCTCTTGATAATGCTGAACATCTGCCACACCGGGAAAGAGGTAACGACCACAGGGGCTTCAATCCTCTTTACTTCGCCAATCTCGCCATAGTCAGCAAACCTTACCTGTTTACGCCTGTCTCCCCCCTCTACCAATACCCCATTGATTCTGCCATTATTCACCAAGATCTTTGTTACATCGACATTTGTCCTAATATCGACCCCATTTTCCCTGCACCCGTCTGCCAGCAATTTAATCCAATTTTTCATTCCACCTCGGGGGTAATAGGTAATTAATCCTCCTGTTGCTGGATCATACGCGGGCATTTGGAGTAAGCGAATGAGTATGCTTGCGGCTATATAATTTGCATCAGGATGGGTCGACATCATGCTTGCAAAGAAACTGATAAAAAAAATGACGTTTTCATCTTTGGTGATCCCTTTTACCCAATCCGCCACTGATATGGCGTCATACTTCGCAATCTCTTCGGGCTTGACTGCGGCAATGGCTTTGCCCACCTTCTCCATTTCGGGTCCGGTTGGAATGACATCGTAAAAGTTAATCCATTTGCCATCTTTGTAAGTAGCTACTTTTATATCTCCCTCCACAAGGGGAGCTCGGAGGTTTCTAAGCTCTTCACCTTTACCCAACAATTCAAAGACCTTGTCTTGAAATCCTTTCTCCTGGATCACATGTGGACCTAGATCGAGCGTAAATCCATCTATTTCAATCGATTTAGCCCTACCACCAAGTACACCATTTCTTTCCAAGACCACCACTTTCATACCGGACTTACCTAAGAGGCCTGCTACACCCAGCCCAGAAAGGCCTCCTCCAATCACGACAGCATCGCATTTTTCTGCTTCCATTGTTTTCTCCTTTCCAAGAAACTTGAGAGGGAGTAAGAAAGATTACCAAAGAACTGATTACCCAGCTTAAAAACCATTTTTAAGGGATTAAACCCGTCGATGCCCCCACAAGAATGGAGCGACCATGGAGGAAGCGGGAATCTTCCGATGCTAACCAAACCACCACCTTTGAGATATCCTCTGGCGGGATTAGCTCGTGGGGTACAACACTCGCCCCTCCCCACTCTTTTTCTGCCTCCTCAAAAGTCATACCAATTTGCTCAAATGACTTGGATAACATTGGCGTATCCACTGCTGCTGGACAGATTGCGTTGACATTAATCCCCAGCGGAGCCAGCTCCGCTGCTAAAGTTCTTGTGAGGCCTATAATCCCATGCTTGGCGCAAGTATAGGGACCGATCGTAGCTATCCCGATCAATCCACAGTGAGATGCAATATTGATAATCTTTCCTCTCTTCTGTTTTATCATATGAGGGATCACATACTTACAACACAACCAGCTTCCTTTCAGATTGACGTTTAGTATCATGTCCCACTGCTCTTCTGTTACTTCATGAAATGGGGTACCTATAAGAGCAATACCAGCATTGTTTACCAGGATGTCTATCTTCCCAAACTTGTCGATCGCTCTATCTACAACTCCCTTTACCTCTTGGGCTTTACTCACATCTGCAATAAGACTAATAGCCTTGCGCCCTAAGGCCTTGACCTGACCTACTGTCTCATCAAGCTCCTCATTTCTGGATAAACTATAACCAATGGGTGGTAAATCCTTACATATATCGAAGGTTACTATGTCAGCACCCTCCCGAGCAAGTGCAAGACAGTGCGATCGCCCCATCCCCCTGCCACCCCCTGTGACCATGGCCACCTTTCCTTCCAGCTTCATGTTCAACCTCCCGTCTTCAAGAACTAGGCCTTTCAAACCCCCAATATTTGGGAAACACCTTATATGACTTTCAGGTTTAGGTTTTAGGACCCTTCCACTCTATTCTACATCCACAATAAAGGTCTCCATCGCATAGATACTTCTCCCGCGATATTTCTGCGTTGAGCATTGAATAGGCTTCTTCACCTATTCGGTTGCAGTATATTTTGCATATCCCCTTTCCCTTAAGCTCCTCTGGGGTAGCGCTGTGGATCGGACAATTCGATATCTTCTCAAATCCTTTGAACTTATCCTCCATTGTCCAAGAGCAGTCGTATCCCACCATCGCATGGATGACATCGAAACAGTGAGTCAACTCTTCAAGATTCTTAAACTCCTTCCCCCAGAGCATTTTCACATAATCCACCTCCAACTCTGCAAAGCGTTTTGCCAGCTCCAAGAGAATCTCGTTAGCTTTCTCTTCGCCAACAACCTTTGCTACAGTCTGATACCAGACCCAAAACTGACCTCCGAAAAAAGCTTGACAGCTCTTCAGCAACTCTTCGCAAGAATAATCTTTTGAATACTTGAATGTCTTCTCCACGATCTCCACCTCCAATTTAAAATCCTTTATTATGAGTAGAACTGGTTTGT
>Ga0315289_10002905_pt1 | contig 26130 bp, 23 predicted proteins | sample YL17G11_40_MG_FD_203452 | JGI IMG/M metagenome (GOLD analysis project Ga0315289, IMG submission 203452) | Sediment microbial communities from Yellowstone Lake, YNP, Wyoming, USA - YL17G11_40 | ecosystem: Environmental > Aquatic > Freshwater > Lake > Sediment | place: USA: Wyoming | collected...
CACCAGGAAAACCGCCCTCTACATGTCTGGAGAAGGAGCTCACTTCGGCTCCAACGCCTCGCGTACTATCTGGTTTACAAGCTTCCCGTCCGCTCTTCCCTTCAGCCTTGGCATCACGCGGCCCATGACCCTGCCGAGGTCACCGGGAGAGGAAGCCCCCACTTCTTGCATGACTTCGGTTATTATTTTCAGGACATCTTCCTCTGAAAGCTGCTCCGGCAAGTAGCTCTCGATCACCTTCAATTCCTGCGTCTCCTTGTCCACCAGGTCCTGACGATTTCCTTTTTTGAACTCCTCGATAGCCTCCTTACGCCTCTTGGCTTCCCGGGCCAGGACCGACAAGAGCTCGTCTTCGTCAAGTTCGCCGCGTTTTGCTATCTCCGCGTTCTTGATCCCTGCAAGGATCATCCTTATCGTTGATACTTTGATCTTCTCTCCCGCTTTCATAGACTGTCCAAGTTCCCGGTTAAGGCGTTCCTTCAGCTCCATTACTACCCGCTTTCTGGCGTTAACCCGGTGGCCATCTCATGAACCGGCCCCCGAGCATGTGGAAGTGGAGGTGGTCCATATCCTGGCCGGCCTCCTCTCCCGTGTTCACCACCACACGGTATCCCGTCTGGGCGATCCCCTCGCTTACAGCGATGTCGTTGATCAGGGAAAATATATCAACCAGTATGTCGCACTTGTCCTTCCCGAGATCCTTTACGGAAGCGATGTGTTCCTTCGGAACGACCAGGATGTGAACCGGTGCCTGAGGGTTTATATCCCTGAAAGCGATGACCGTGGTTCTCTCTTCTACTATATCCGTAGAAACCTCTTTATTTACTATCCGGCAAAACAGGCATTCCTCCAACGTCTTTCGCCCCCTTAATCCATGTGGGTTAAACGGCCTTGTCGGCGCGCTCCCCACGCAGCCATTGGGGTCCCGGTCCCGTGACCCTCACCTGAATCTTTTCCCTAACAAGTCCCTCGTTTCCCTTTATGATAACGCCTGAGAAATTCTCCGCGCGCCCGAACACATGACCGGGCTCGCTTTGCATTGCTGCCTCGACCAACACAGGGATTATACGACCAACCAAACCACTGTGTAACTTCATGGCGCTCTCACGCGCAACGCGCCTCAGTTCCTCAGCCCTTCTGATCTTGGTTTTCGGATCTACCGGATCCCCAAGTGAGAAGGAAGCAGTAAGCGGCCTGGGCGAGTACCTGAATACGTGGGCTCTCGAAAAACCAATCTCCTCCAGGAGCGACACCGTCGCCCTGAACGCCTCATCGCTCTCATTGGGAAAACCAACCATGACATCCGTTGTTACACCAGCGCCGGGTACAGCATCACGTATCTCGCGAATCCGTTCACGGAACCAACCCGGCGCATACTTGCGCCCCATCTCAGAAAGCACTCCGGCGTCCCCGCTCTGAAGGGGCAAATGCAGGTACCTGCATAACCCGTTCTCCTCGTTCATCGCCTTGAGAAGCCTGTCGCTGACGTCGGACAGCTCCAGGGAGCTTATCCTTACCCACATCCCCCCCGCGTTCTCCGTGACACTTTCAATCAGTTCCTCAAGACCGGCACCGCTTTCCGGGTCACGATAGCTTCCAAGATCGATTCCGCAGATGACCACTTCCCCGGCGCCGGCTTCCCGTAGCTCACACACGTCCCTGGTCACCAGGTTAAGTGCCCTTGAGTAAGGCTTCCCGCGCAGATAGGGAACCACACAGTACGTGCAGAACCTGTCGCAACCGTCCTGCACTTTGACCGGTACTCTTACCAACTCCTCGCACCGCCATGGAACCGGATCATCCGTCCCACCGGCGAATCCACGGGCTACCGAAGCAAGCATCGGCTTTTCATCATTCTTTACAACAGCCTGGACGCCTTTCGTCTCTCTAAAAACAGCCGGCTCCAGCTCCGGCGCGCATCCAGTCACAATCACATTGGCTCCGGACTGCGCGCATCTTCGAACGGCTTTTCGCGATTTTCTCATCCCTTCAGCGGTCACCGCACACGTGTTTACTACCCAAAGGTCCGGGATCTCATCTCGTCCCGCCTTCCTGTAACCGATGCCGGCGAACTCCCGCTCCAGGGCAACAGAATCCGCCTTGTTCACGCGACATCCGAGAGTGGTAATCCGATAAGAAAGACTTGTCATCGATCTACGCTCCGCCCTGATTCAGTATGCCGTAATGGTACCGGACCAGCATGACCGCGTATGAACCAGCTGTCTCTGTTCGAAGTATTAGATCACCCATGCTCGCCGACTGGCACCCCGGCGTTTCTGACACATGTACTTCCTCCGCCGCGAAGCCTCCCTCCGGACCAACCACTATCCCTATCGTCGCCGGAGACCGCGGGGAGAGAAAAGGTATCACTCTTTCCACACCGGCCTCTGCTGCCCTTTTCCCGCCTTCTCCTTTCGCGTCTCCCGCAGTTTTTCCAGCAGCATTTTTTGTTCGGAGTTGATTTTAGAAGGAACGGTGACGTCGACTCGAACCAGGATGTCTCCCCTGCGACCCCCACCGCGCTCCGGGATCCCCTTACCCTTGACCTTGAGAACCTGGCCCGGTTGCGTCCCGGGGCTGACCTTCAGCTTGAACTCACCGTCCAGGGTCTCTATCTTGAGCTCCGTTCCCAGTGCAGCTTCTACCATGTCAATCGGCACTGAAGTAAGAAGATTCTTCCCATCTCGCTTAAAAGCAGGATGGGACTCTACGTTAAGAACAACGAACAGGTCCCCGGTTGGGCCTCCGTTAAGACCCCCCTCTCCTTTTTCACGTATTCTCAAGCTGTCCCCCCGATCCATACCGGGGGGAACCTTTACCTCGAGGGTCTCTGCCACCCACTTGCGGCTCTCTCCAGCGCATTCCCGGCAGGGCTCGGTTATCAACTCCCCCCTGCCGTTACAACGGGGGCAAGTAGTGGAACGAATGACTGTTCCGAAGAAGCTCTGCTGGGTTGACTTCACCTGTCCCGACCCGGAGCACATGTCACACCTGCTCATATGGGTTCCCGGCATGAGGCCCGTTCCTCCACATTCTTCGCAGGAGGCAAGCCTCTCGACTTCGATTTTCTTGTTTGTACCCCATGCGGCTTCGTTAAGGGAAATGGTAAGCGCAGTCTGGATGTCGCGGCCTCGCGTGCGAACCCTTCGGCCCGATCGCCGGAAGATGGTGCCGCCGAAGGCATCTCCGAAAAACACGTCGATAAGGTCGGAAAGGGAAGTGAAACCGCTGAAGTCCATACCGATGTCACGACCCAAGCCGCGAAGGCCGAATGAATCGTATTCTCGCCGCTTGTTATCGTCCGAGAGTATCTCGTAAGCGAATGTCAGTTCCTTGAACTTGTATTCGCTATCAGGGTCGTCACCGGCGACATCAGGGTGGCACTCTCTGGCCTTCTTACGGTACGCGCTCTTTATGTCAGCGATCGTCGCGGAACGGTCGACCCCTAGTATCTCGTAGAGGTCTCTATCTATGTCGTTGCGCAAACGTGCGCACCTCCGCTAATCAAGGGGGCTGAGAAGCTTACGCCCTAGATTCTCAGCCATGAACTCAACCATGCCTATCGTGCGGGCGTAGTCCATACAGGTTGGCCCGACAACGCCGAGGGAACCCAGCAGCCCCGGACTTACAGGGTAGCTCGTCCCTACGAACGCGCATTTCTGAAGTTCAAGCAGGCGGTTCTCCTCCCCTATCCTCACCGTAACATGTTTCTCGCGTATCAGGTCCTTCAACAGATCTAACAGGAAATACTGCTTGTCCATTGCCTCGAGCAAGGTCTGGACCCACTCCGTTCCGGAGTGTTCCATCTCCCTCACGATATTAGCCGTACCTCCGATGAAAACCCGCTCCTCTATCGAACCAAGGTAATCCCGGACAGCTTCTATGGCGGTCCTTACGAGTTCCTTGTCCGAGGTGCTGAACCCCGATGCTTCCATCAATGAACTTGAGTCAATGTTCTCAAGGGCATTTCCAGATAGTGATTCGTCCAGATATCGAGCGACACGTTCGACGGTATTGAACGTGACTGGTTTGCCGAGGTCGGCGAGCATTCGTCCCACCTGCCCCCTTGACGTTATCACGATGATCATGACGCGCTGCCCGCTGAGCCATACCAGGTCCAGGTGCCGGACAGTGTCGGCCTGCGTAACGGGAGCGAATACCATCGCCGCTGCGTGTGTCAGTTTCGACAGCAGCAGCGAGGCCTCATGCATCAAACCCTCGACCTCCCGCGTCCTTGCCTCGAAAAGTCGCTCAACCGCCTCTGCGTCTCTTAGAGAAGGCCTCGGCTGTTTCATGAGCATGTCCACGTAATACCGGTACGCTATGTTCGTCGGGACCCTGCCGGCCGAAGTATGTGGCTGGCTGAGCAGGCCAAGTTGCTCGAGCGCCGCCATCTCACTCCGGATTGTTGCTGTACTTACCCGCAGTCTGCATGACTCGGCAACCGTTCTCGAACCGACGGGTTTGCCGGTGAAAAAGTAGCGCTGGATTACTGTCTGCAGTATTTTTTCTTTTCTGCTGTCGATGTCCATTCCCATCTTTGATCGCGTAGATTTCTTGTGAATCAAATTCTAGCACTCAGCCCATGAGAGTGCTAATTCCAGCGGCCTAATAGCCACCGCTGTCCTCTCTCGTTATCATCGCTATGAATGCCTCCTGCGGGAGCTCCACCTTTCCGACCATCTTCATCCTCTTCTTTCCCGCCTTCTGCTTCTCCCGCAATTTGCGCTTTCGCGTTATGTCTCCACCGTAACATTTCGCCGTTACGTCCTTCCTGCGCGCTGGTATCGTATCCCGGGAGATTATCCTGCCGCCCACAGCGGCCTGTATGACGACCTCAAACAGCTGCCTGCCGATATTGGACTTGAGCTTAGCGACCAGCTCTTTGCCTCGCGCGTGTGCAATCTCCCTGGTGACAACCGTCGAAAAGGCGTCAACCACCCCACCCTGGATAAGTATCTCCAGCTTGACGAGCGGGCCTTCTCTGAACCCCGCAAGCTCATAGTCAAGTGAGGCATAACCGCGAGACCGGCTCTTGAGCTGGTCATAAAAGCCGGATACCATCTCCGCAAGCGGCATGAGATAGGATATTTCCACCCGGTTGCTCGAAAGGTACTGCATGTCTCTGTATGTCCCCCGCCTGTTCTGGCACAACTCCATCACGGGTCCCACCATTTCACCCGGTGTTATCAAGAGCAGTGCGACATACGGCTCCTCGACCTTCTCCACCGCGTTAGCGGGCGGCATCCCGGAAGGGTTGTTCACCATGATGGTCTTTCCATCTTTATCCGTGACCCTGTACACCACGTTAGGAGCGGTGATGATCAAGTCCAGGCCGTATTCTCTCTCCAGCCTCTCCCTCACGATATCCATGTGGAGCATTCCGAGGAATCCACACCTGAACCCAAAGCCGAGTGCCTGTGAAGTCTCCGGCTCGTAGGTGAACGCCGAGTCGTTCAGCCTCAGCTTGCCCATGGCGTCCCTGAGCTGTTCAAAGTCTTTGTTATCTACAGGAAAAAGGCCGGCAAACACAACCGGCTTGGGCCTGCGGTAACCGGGCAGGGGCATGGGTGCCCCATCCGGAAAGGTTGTCAACGTATCCCCCACCGGTAACTTGGATATGTCCTTGATCCCCATAGCAACGAAACCGACTTCCCCGGGCCCGAGGCTCAGGGCAGGTTCCATGTCCGGCGTAAGGTACCCCAGGACGTCAACTTGGGCGCTGGTGCCCTCTCCCATCATCCATATATCCGCTCCACTTTGAATCGTGCCAGATACCACCCTCACGAAGGTGACAACCCCCCTGTAAGTATCGTACGCCGAATCGAAGATCAGGGCCCTCAAGAAATCGTCTTCGTATCTCGGGGGAGGCGGGACCTCCCGGATAACCCGAGAAAGCACCTCCGGAACTCCCTCTCCGGTTTTTGCCGAGCAAAAAAGGACCTGGCCTGGATCAATACCCAGTATTTCAACCACCTCGTCGCGAACCCGCTCCGGTTCGGCCACGGCGAGATCTATCTTGTTTATAACCGGTATGATGAAAAGTCCGTTCTCGCCCGCAAGGTGCAGGTTCCCGATCGTCTGAGCTTCTACTCCCTGGGATGCATCGACCAGGAGGATAGCGCCTTCACACGCCGCAAGGGTCCGGGACACCTCGTAGTTGAAATCGACATGACCCGGCGTGTCTATCAGGTTGAGCTGGTACTCATCTCCGTTAAGCATGTACGAAAGCCTTACAGCCTGCGCCTTTATCGTGATGCCTCGCTCCCTTTCCAGGTCCATGCGGTCCAGGAACTGCGGGCATTCACCTCCCGGCTCGATCGCTCCCGTGAGCTCGAGGAAGCGGTCCGCGAGGGTTGACTTACCGTGGTCTATGTGGGCGATGATGCAAAAGTTTCTGATTCTCTCGATATCCAGCCTTACTCACCTCACGGCTAATGATAGCAGATTGGGAAAAGGCCTCTGACGGTCTATATTGCATGTCGACATCAAACGAATGCTGTGCTAAAATCCTCCGGGACCAAGCAGGAAGGTTGGGGATGCCGAATATCAAGTCACAGGTGAAGAGGATGAAGCAGTCGGAGAAGCGGAGAACGCGGACCCGGGCGGTAAAGTCCTCTCTGAAAACATACGTAAAGAGATTCAACACCGCATACGAGGCAGGAGAAACGGAGGACGCCCGCGCGGCTTACAAAGAAGCGGCCAGGGCTCTGGACAAGGCCGTCTCCAAAGGTGTGATCCACAAGAACAAGGCTGCCAACAAGAAGTCGAGCATGTCCCGCGCGCTCAATGCGCTGAAGTAAGGCGGCCTCACCCGATTATCCTCGTTATCAACGTTTCAAGTACCGCGCTCTGGTACTCGCTTTCATTCATGTAGTTGCTTGAATGTAGTTCCACCTGGGCATGCCTGAACTCTTGAAAAGTCGAACGAAGCCGGCCTGATGAGAACCTCTTGGCCTGCTGGACGCATTTTCTCACGAGAAAAGGTGGCACGCCCAATCTCGAGGCCATCTGCTGGTAGTCGTGATTTGTCGCAAGAGATTTCACCCTGGCTATCAGGCGAAATTGCCTGAGTAGGATGTTAAAAACCCGCATCGGGCTTTCACCCTGGCGCACGATACGGTTAAAGAGGTACAGGGAAAGGTCCCTCCTCCTGTCTGCAACAGCGTCCACGAAGTCGAAGATGCCCTGTTCCGCCGAGGCTGCGACAACCTCCTCAACCTCTTTCTCAGTAACAAGGGCATTGTCCGCCGAGTAAAGACAGATCCGCTCTACCGCATCCTCGAGATCTCTCAGTTCCCTTCCCGCCCTCTCAAGCAGCATATTCTCAGCCTGTCCTGTGATCTTCTTGCCCCGCTTCTTGAACTCCTCTTTTACCCAGCTTTCAATCTTTTGCTGCTTTCCTCTTTGGCCAAACGTGAACTTGAGGGTGTCACCGACATCGCGCGTTTTTCGAAAGAGTTCCGTACCCTCTATTCGCCTGATGTTGCCGGTGTCATGCTGCTCACCGGGACGCCTAAAATGGGCCACCAGCACCAGGACGGTGGCAGGGTTCGGTGATCCGATATACTCTGCCAGACGTACCTGTTCCTTACGAGAGAGCTTGTCCACCTCTTTCGCTATCACCAGACGGCGTGGAGACATGAGGGGAACAGTTTCCGCCGAATCAATGACATGCTCAACGCCGACCTCGCTGGCGTCCAGCACTTCGATGTTGAAATCAGGGTCGACCTCCGATGAGAGAAGCTCCCTCAACCTCTTGAGGGCCTCCTCCATCAGAAGTTCCTCATCACCATACAGTAAATAAACGCTCTTTAACTTCTCTATGCTCTCAATTCTCTCAGGAGACATCTCTCACCGAGCCGCGGGCTCCATCGTCGCCATCTTTATCCCTGATACCGTGGTCACCCCAATTCTACCATTCTCCACCGAGACCTCTATGTCACCGTGTCGATCGGTCCTGAGAACTCCTATTCGGTGGTCCCTCAACATGTCCAGGCAGCGATCGGATGGGTGTCCGTACCGGTTTCCCCGTTCGACGGATATCAGTGCGAGAGCCGGCCTACACGAGTCGAGGAATCTTGGCTCCGAGGCATTCGCGGCGCCCTGGTGGGGTATTTTAAGGATAGTACAAGACAGTCCAGGGTGCAGTTCCAGTAACTCGATCTGGGCATCGGCCTCGATGTCGCCCGTCAGAAGCGCTCTCGTTCCAACCAGGTCGGCCATTATCACGATGGAGCAGTTGTTCAGGTTGTCCGGGATTTCCGGAAGGTCCCTCGGAGCATAGAGGACTTCAAGACGTATGCCTTTTGAGACCGTCAAAACCTGGCCTTCCCTCGCAATGGTTCGCGGGATATTTTTCTTCTCCGCCGTTTCCAGGAGCTCGCGGTAATCCCCGGTCGCGTCCTTCCTCAAGCCTGGATCAAGAAGGCGCCCGACGGGTATCTCCCTTAGCACTTCCACAAGACCCGATGAGTGGTCGCTATGTGGGTGGCTGCAGACGACAAGTTCCAGACGCCTTATCCCGCGCGCCTCCAGTTTCCCTATTATCTTCCTTTCATCAGGTCCACCATCCACCAGTACCGTCCCGCCGAAGCGGTCCTGGATGAGTATCGCGTCACCCTCACCGACATCGAGAGTCACAATTCTGTCCCGTGCCATAAACCCCGGCAGCCGCGCACATGGTATGAACAAGATAAGGGCGGCCACAAGAAATGCGACCATTGGATGGAAAAGCCTCCGGCCATCCCTTGCCCTCAGGATCAGGGCGATCAGGCCAAGTGAATAGATCATAAGCGCCGCAATCGCCACGGTGCCACCAACGAAACCGGCCCGTGGTACGCGTGATAGCACAGATGCCAGCCCGAGCACGAATTTAGCCATGCTGGCGGGTATGAAAGCCATTAACCTGCCCAGGTGGCTGCTGAGCCCCGACAGCAGCGCGGTAGCCCAGCTGGTGAAGAGCAGGGGCCCGACCAGCGGCACCACTAACAGGTTCGCGGCGAGAGCTGTCACCGGCACGCCTTCGCCCCTCATCAAGACGAGCGGCAGTATCCCCAGCTGTGCCCCTGCACAGACTGCGAGGGCCGTCCGCAGTCCTCCCTTTTCCATTCTTCTCGCTCTTGCTGCAAGCACTATACCCAGTGCTGCCGCAAAGGAATACTGGAATCCCGGGTCTGCGATAGCCCTTGGATTCATGACGAGAATAAGAAATCCGGCTATTGAAAGCCCTACCAGAGAATCGTAATGCCTGCCAAGGATAGTGCCCGAAAAGCAGATTCCTGCCATCAGAGCGGCACGAGTTGCCGAAGGGCGGAAATTCGCAAGGGCAAGCACCAGGACCGCCATTGCTATCGCCCCCGTGTACCGCGCCCTCTTCCCTCCTCCAAACGCCGCCAGCAGCGCCAGGGCAAGGACCGCGGCCGACCCCACGTGGAGGCCTGAGACAGCCACTACATGCGATAGTCCGCAACCCCTCAAGTCTGAGAGCGAGCCCGGATCAGTGCCGTCGGTCTTGCTGAGCGTAACCCCTTCTATGAAACCCGATACCTTTGGCGGAAAAACCCGGCCATAGACACCCGATATCCAGGTCCGCACCCCGTTGATGGCTCTGGAGACGGGGTCGGGGGGGCGGCTTCCTTTTTCCAGGTCTTCAACGGATACCTCGAGGGTAGACACCGCTCCATGGTCCAAGAGCCAGCTTTCGCTCCTTCCTGCGCCCTTAATCTTTCCTTTCATGACCAGATTGCTTCCGGGGAATAAGTATTCTCTCTTTTCTCTTGGACCATCGAGCCTGACCATGAGGCGCTCGGCCGTCCTGAACCGGTGACTTCCCACACGGACTTCGGATACCGCGAAGAAAAACGTGAGACCCCCCGCGTTCAGAACGGGGGGTGAGACTACACTTCCCGATACATCTACCACCACGTGATCGCGCGCAAGCCTTGGCAGGATTCCGTTCATGACAGATGCCTTCGCCATAGACATTGTTATTATCCCCAGGGCCATGAAGGCAAGAACAAACACGATAAATCGTGAAAGATCGCGAAGCGCGAAGAATGCGATGAGAGAAAGTATCACGATGGCCGACAAAACAATCGCTGCGCAAGCGGCATCGGAAAACCGCCCGATCACTATGCCGAAAACAAATGACGACAGAAATAGGATATAGGCGGATCCGCGCAAGTCAGATCGTCACCTGCCCCTTGAACATTTCGAGCTTTTTGGGCCCTATCCCATCGACGTTATCGAGCTCCTCGATGTCAGGAAACGGGCCGTTCTTTCTCCTGTATTCGACTATGCGCTTTGCCAGCGAGGGGCCGATGCCCTGAAGCTTGTCGAGCTCGGATTCGTCGGCTGTATTTACGTTGATGAGTGTGGATTCACTACTCTGCTGGACAGCACCCGGTGCTGATCCCTGCCCGCTGGATCGAGGTACCAGTATTTTTTCCCCATCCTTGAGCCTCGAAGCCAGGTTAACATCATCCAGTATCCCGTCAGGCGTGGCGCCCCCTGCCGTCGATAGAGCGTCCGCCACCCTCGACCCTTCCTCTAACCTGTACAGCCCGGGCTTGGCCACCGCCCCCGCAACGTGGACGGTGAGAAGACGTCGTTGCCCTCCAACCGGCATGTTCTTGGATTCCTTGATTGATATCTCGCGTGGCCTTGACCGGACATAAGCAACCACAGCACCGAGCGCTATGAGAACCAGTAACGTGCCTATTACCGCAACCTGGAACCTTGTAAGCTCCCCCACTGTTCCGATCAGGACCCTGATCCGTTCGTTGGTCTTCAGGGGTAAATCGTCTCGTCCTTGCATTGCTTAATAAGACTAGCATAGCAATACAAGCAATTCAAGGGTGCTGTAAAAGATGGTGGGTCAGACCACTATGTTGACGAGCTTGCCGGGGACTACGATGATCTTCTTGACCTTCTTATCCCCCATGAACCTTCTGGCATTCTGGCACGCAAGCGCCCTTTTCTCCATCTCCTCCGGGCTTATTCCAGCGGGGACAGTTAATCGGTCTCTCACCTTCCCGTTCACCTGGACCACGAGGGTTATCTCCTCAGGGCTTGCGAGCTCCGAATCAAAAGAAGGCCAAGGCTGTTCATGGACGCTTTCTTTTTTCCCTATAGCGTGCCAGAGCTCCTCGCAGATGAAGGGCGCGAAGGGAGCGAGCAGGCTCAGGGACGTCTCCACCGCCTCCTCGAGTGCCGCCTGGACTACCGCGACTTCAGAAGTATAGTTATAGATGCCGTTTACAAGCTCCATGATGAAGCTGATCGCAGTGTTGAAAGCGAACTGCTCCACGTCCTGCGTGACATCCCTTATGGTCCGGTGCGTGAGGCTGCGCATCGCCCGGTGTGGCCCTTCCTCCGGGGTCACTCCCACGGCTCCAGATACAAGGGGAAGGTAGCGCTCGTGAACCATACGCCACACCCTTCCCAGAAACCGGTGCGCGCCCTCGACCCCCTGGTCGCTCCAGTCCTTGTCAATCTCGGGCGGACCCATGAAGAGGATGTAGATCCGGAGAGAATCGGCACCGAGCCTGTCCAGGTATTCATCCGGGGTAACCACGTTCCCTTTTGATTTGCTCATCTTGGCGCCGTCCTTGGTTATCATCCCCTGGCAGAGCAGGCGCGAGAACGGCTCCTTGAATCCTATGAGGCCCATGTCGTAAATGACCTTCGTGAAGAAACGGGAATAGAGAAGGTGCATGATCGCATGCTCTATTCCGCCTATATACTGGTCAACCGGCATCCAGTACTTGGCCTCGTCCGGGTCGAACGGGCCCTGTGTATCTCGAGGGCTTACATAGCGGAAATAGTACCACGATGAATCGACGAAGGTATCCATGGTGTCAGACTCCCGCTTTCCCATCTCGCCGCAGCGGGGACAGGGAGCGAGCAGGAACGACTCATCCGTGGTGAGCGGAGATTTACCGCCCTCTCCAAGTTCGAGGTCCTCGGGGAGAACGACCGGCAGGTCATCTTCAGGAACGGGCACTGTGCCGCACGAATCACAATATATGATGGGAATGGGGGTGCCCCAGTAACGCTGTCGCGAGACGAGCCAATCCCTCAGGCGGTAGTTGACGGCCCTGCTGCCCCACCCGTTGCGCCCAAGGTGGTCGCATACCGCCTCCTTACCTTCCACGCTTGCCGTACCCGTGAACTCACCGGAGTTCACCATGGTCCCCTCGTCCTCGTAGGCTCCGCTCATCTCATCTGCTGCAAGGTCCCCGTCCGGCGGCTGTATCACGACCCTTACGGGAAGTCCATATCTCCTGGCGAACTCGAAGTCGCGCTGGTCGTGCGCCGGGACTGCCATGACGGCACCGGTGCCGTATTCCATTATCACGAAATTCGCGGTATAGACGGGTACCTCTTCCCCGTTCACAGGGTTTATCACGTGGTGCCCCAGGAAGAGACCGTCCTTCTCGGCATCGATCGCGGTGCGCTCGAACTCGGTCCTGCCGGTGATCCTTTCCCTGAACGCGGAAACTTCAGCTTCTCGCTCGGTGCCGCTGACGAGTCGGTCCACAAGCGGATGCTCGGGCGCGAGCAGGAAGAACGTCACGCCGAATAGTGTATCGGGACGGGTCGTGTATATGCGTATCTTCTCGCCGGTCGAAACAAGCGTGAAATCGACCTCCGCGCCCTGTGATTTCCCTATCCAGTTTCGCTGCATGGTGAGCACGCGCTCCGGCCACTCCTCCAGCAGGTCGATGTCGGAAAGGAGCCGTTCGGCGTAATCCGTTATCCTGAAGAACCACTGGTTCAGCCTCTTCGAGACAACGTATGTCCCGCAGCGTTCGCATGAGCCATCGGACAGAACCTGCTCGTTTGCGAGAACCGTCCCGCATGACGGGCACCAGTTGGCGGCTGCATCCGCTTTGTACGCAAGGCCACGCTCGAACATCTTTAGGAAGAACCACTGTGTCCAGCGGTAGTATTCAGGGTCACAAGTCGATAACTCCCTCGACCAGTCGTAAGCGTAACCAAGCCTTTTTAAATCCCTCCTTATCAGCTCTATGTTCTGTTTTGTCCATACGGCTGGTTGTATATCACCCGATATCGCGGCGTTCTCAGCCGGCAGACCAAAGGCGTCGTATCCCATGGGATGCAGAACCGTGAAACCGCTCCTGGAGTAATAGCGCGCCACCACGTCACCGATGGTGTAGTTCGCTACGTGACCCATGTGTGCCGGCCCGCTTGGATAAGGGAACATCACGAGCACGTACTTCTTGGGCCTTACGGGGTCCTTCAAGGCGCGGTATAACCCCTCCGCCTCCCAGAGCCCGGCCCACCTGTTTTCGATTGTCTTGTGGTCGTAATCAGGAATCGGGTATCTCACCTCCAGATCGCAAAGATATTACCATAACAACGATTACCCGTTATACGATGCATTATGGTTCAGGTCGAAAAAGAAGGGATTCCGGCTCAAGGCCTCCCGGCGACGATCCCAACCGAGGCGAGTTTGACCATCTCGCTGACGATCGATTCGATATCGATTTCCGAGCGCCCTTTCGCCATGATGTACCGGTGTGGAACACCAAGAAAGATCATGAGCAGTATATTCGCGACGAAAGTCGTGTCCATTCGCCTGAACTCCCCTCTTTCGACCCCGGTATCAAGGATCTTGGCGAAAAGCGATGCCATGCGTCTCTCGAAATCGTCCCACAGGGCGTAGAGCCTGGGGTCATATGTGAACGCTTCGCTGTAGATTCCCATTCCTCCCGGTCTTTCATCTCCCTGAGGAAAAATCCCCTGGCGTCTTCGTAAGGCATATTCAGCATGTCTCGAAAGAGCTCGAAAAAGACCTCGTGTTTGCTGGGGAAGTACCTGTAGAAAGTCGCCCTTGCGATACCGGCTTCGGACAGGATGTCAGCTACAGTCGCTTTCCTGTAGCCCTCGCGTGAAAACACCTTCTTCGATGCATTGAATATCCTGTCTTTGACATCCGCCCTTGCCATTGATCCCTCAAAATGCCGTGCATGGAATCCCCGTAAATCAATTAATCTGAGTTCTTTGCCCGGCACGGAGTATTATCTTATACAATTATTGTCGCGATACACACTGCTTTGTCTATAACGGGGTCCTGACGGAACCCCTGCCAGCGTTAAGGAGGCTCAACTTGGCGAAAAGCGATGAACTCGAGCACGTGAACGTCACGGTCAACGACATAAACCTGCACTGTGTCACCCGGGGAGATGGCGACCTGGTCATACTTCTTCACGGGTTTCCCGAGTTCTGGTACTCGTGGAGGCACCAGATACCCTCGCTCGCGCGGCGCTTCAAGGTCGTCGCACCCGACATGCGGGGATACAACCTGAGCGATAAACCGGAAAACGTCAAGGACTACAGTATGTCGAACCTCACAGCCGACGTACGTGAACTTATCGCCGCATTCGGATATGAGAAGGCGCACGTTGTATCCCACGACTGGGGCGGCGCAGTCGCATGGATGTTCGCGGTTATGTACCCGGAGCAACTGGATAAGCTCGTGGTCATGAACGCCCCGCATCCCGCCGTTTTCGTGAAGAACCTGAGGCAAAACCCGCGCCAGGTAATTCGTTCGTGGTACATGTTCTTCTTCCAGATACCGGGCCTGCCGGAGCTCGTTATCCGGAGTTTCGACTACGCAGCGCTAAAGCAGTTTTTCCGCGGCTGGGCGATAAGGCAGGACGCTTTCTCGGACGAGGATATCGAACAGCTCGTGAAAGCCGCGTCACAGCCCGGTGCCCTTACAGGCGGTATCAACTATTACCGTGCCATGCTGCGAAGCCTTGGGAAATCCTCGGATCTGATCGGTTTTCCCGAGATAAAAAGCCCTACCCTTCTCATCTGGGCGGAGAACGACCGCGCGCTCGGCAAGGAGCTCACCTACGGGTTGGAGCCGTACTTCTCAGATAGCCTAACGATAAGGTATATCCCTAACTGCAGCCACTGGGTACAGCAGGAACAACCCCACTTTGTCAACGACTTGCTCCAAGAGTTCCTCTAGAGGGATGTCGCCGATGAAGAGGATGTTACTGGCCGGTTCAATGATAATCCTTGCCGTCGTCGCTGTCGGCTGCGCGGCAGGGCCAAGGGAAGAGAAACCCAGCGTCAGTGGCCCATCTGTAACAAGCGTTTTGAAACAGGATGATTTCTCCGTCTCTCTGACTGCGAATCAAAGGGTATTGGAATCAGGCAAGGGCCTTCCCCTGACCCTTAGCGTCCGCAACCTCTCGAAAAAACCACGGTCCTTTGACCTTACGTCCGGGCAGACCTACGAATTCATCGCCTACGAGAAAAACGGTGATGAGGTATGGCGCTGGTCCTCCGGGATGATGTTCATCCAGGTCATGCGCTCTGAGACGATCGAGGCCGGCGGGAACAAAATCTACAGAGTCTCCTGGCCTACCGGGGACATAAAGGCCGGGATTTACACGGTCAAGGGTTATTTCCTGGGCCTGCCGGATTTGAAACCGGGTGTTGACATAGAGATAAAAGCGGTGGAATAACGCAGGGCCTCATCCTCCATAAAATCATTTATTCATGACTAACGCCGTAGCAGAATGGGCCGGGAACCTGTACCTCGGCAGGACGTCGCCCGCGCCCTTGGCGTTCCTCTCGTTGCCTGTCCCACAGTTACGGACTCCCCAGGACATCTCCTGCCCGTACCCGGCTCGACGACTGCCCTCCAACGTATCTGTTGAACCGTTTGCGCACGGGACCTATCGTGCCGCCTCCGCAGCCGTACCGGTGCCGAAGTTGACGTCTATTTAAGGTTCAGTTTCTAGCCCGCACGCGTAAGCCATGTATTCGTGAGTCCCGAACCACCTTGGACCCAGGACACTGGTGCGGAAGGTCGTCCCTCCGGCGACAGGGTCCGGTGATCCGCCGTCGGCCTTTCATTTCGTAGTATTCCGCCTTAGATACCGCCGGCCATGTTCTCGATGAAATGGCCGTATATCATGGGATTTATCTCGCTTTCCGATTCGGAGGCGTCTACTTCCATGATGCTCTTCATTCATAAACCCCCGATCTCCCTATCACATGTATCGCTTCTTTCCCTCCTTGAGAAGAAGCTCACCGCCCACAAGAACCAGCTTCATATCATTAAGGATTATGTCCAGCGGGAATGACAGGTCGATGTTCTTAGCGGACGCGAACTCGTCCATCCACGATGCCCACTTTGCATACGACAGGCCCAGATATATCAGAAGGCCAACCGAACTCCTCCAGTGCTCATAATCGAGGAACGCCCCTTCGACCAGATCGCCAGATACCCTCCTGTACACCTCGATAGCCGACAGGTGATGTATCCAGGAATCCTCTTCCGTTCCTGACAGATCCAAACCCTCGAACTTCCGGCGGTACCGGTCCGCGACCTCCTTGCCGACGGCGTCGAAAAGGCCCGGGACTGCCGCGGTCACAAGAGACCGCTCGCGGGCGAAGGCGCTCTTGCTTATACGGGAGTGCCCCTCCCCCCGCTTCGCAATGACAGCGTCATGTCCTAGTTCGACCCCGTTGAAATGGATCTCCCCATGGGGAGCGGTCTTGAGGAACCCCAGTTCCATCGTTCTAGCCTCAAAACCTGGAACATCAGTTTCCACGAGGAAGGCCGTAAGCTCCTTTTTGTCCTCCCCCGCACCTCCGGTTGAGGCAAGTACCACGAGAAGGTCGGCAAACGGACCGTCGGTCACGAAGATCTTTTTTCCCGATAGCGTGTATCCGGAATCGCCCTTCTCGGCCGTTGTCTCTATGCCGGCGGGGTGTGCCCCTGAACCCGGCTCTGATACTGCAGCGGCCCCGACCCAGCGACCGGATGTCAGGAGCGGCAGGTACCTCTCCTTCTGCTCCGGGGTGCCAAAAACATCGATTGATTTCACGCAGAGAGCAAGGTGGGTTATCCAGGACAGGGAAAGTCCGAGGTCACGGCCCAGCCTCGTGAACTCGGTTACCGCGTCGCACAGTTCTGCCGGCGTCCCCCCAGAACCACCGTAACTCTCGGGAACGGTCATCCCGAGCATGCCGATCTCGCCCATGCGTTCCCAGATGGCCCTGGAGAACCCGCCTTTTTGATAGCGTTCCTCCAGCGTCCCGAAAACCTCACCGGCGGCAAGATCCTTGATCCGGTCAGGCGAAGCGGTCACGGGTATCACGCGCCCTGTCCCGTCCGGACATACCTCATGCTATTCGCTCGCCACAGAAAGGAGGTATCGAGGAATACGCCTCGTCGATCCTCACAGCACCGAACTCTAACCCGAGGCTTCTCTCGAACCCGGCAAGCTCTCCCTTGAGCTGGTAGGTGAAAAGGTCCAACGTCAGTACGTTTAGAGCCACCCTGCAGGGAGTCTTAAACCTCTTGATTCCTGCGTTGTACGACGAGACCTTGAAGCGCAACCCAGAGGGGTTTTTAAAGTGTGTTGAAAAGAGCGGGAAGATGTTCGGATAACCGTCTTCATCCATGAGGGTGATGACCTTTATGGACATGATGCTTTCAAACTTCTTGCGCACCGGCACCGGCACAGCCACTCCGCCTGATGTGCTTCCCGATTTCAAGCCGCTCCTCGCGCGAATATCGACAAAATCAACACCGACCTTCAGAAAGGATATTTTCGGTGGAAGCGGGAGCATCTCGCGTACGCGGGTAACGGCGATATTGTGAATTCCCGCGTATGCGTTATAGCGGAAGAAGTCTATGCTGTTGACCAGGTCTATGTACGGTCCGGTATCGGTCCAGCCCTCGACGTCTCCCTTGAAGCCGACCATCTCGAGCTTTGGCGTTATGGCAAGGCTTGCGACCTTTTCGTTCTCTGAAAGGTTCTTCTTCGTCTTGACCATCATGAAGTCGCCGAAAACGATCTTTCCCTCATCCGTCGGGGTCTGGCTCACGATCAAGGCCACGTTCACCTCTCCGCTTGCCGATGAGGTAGCGAGGAACTTCGCAACCTCCCCCTGCTCGTATATGGCCCTTGCCCCGCCAGGAAGCTCTATTCCCTCAGATGAAACCTGTGCACCGGTCCGTTCAGCCACTATCACTTTTCTACCCCCTTCGCCGCATCATCTTCATTCACGCCGGGTGGCTCCCGACCACTGGACATTGCATACGCCAGAATCACTTGCTGCTGCCGCCAGCGATTCCATCTCCTCACCCGTAAGCAACGGTTCCCCGCCGAACTTCCAGGTGAGGTCAAGCCTTCTATACTTAGAACCGCAGGTGTTGTTGAAAGCCAACAGGTCATATCGTTCCACCGATGGAAGTTCATCCATTATGAAGCGGGATATCGCGTGTATGTTTTCCTCTGAATCCGTGTATCCGGGTATTACAGGCGTTCTCACCCACAGGGGTTTCCCTGTTCTGGATATCAGGCGCGCGTTTTCCTTAATCGGACCGAGCTCGACTCCGGTGAGCTCGCGGTGCCGCTCCTCGTCCATGGTCTTCAAGTCCAGGAGGACCATGTCCGAGAGCTCGAGCAGGCGTGAAAGCACCTCTTGAGAGCAGTACCCGCAAGTATCCAGCGCCGTCGGGATCCCTGCCTCCCGGCAAAGCGTCAGGAGCTCGCTCACGAAACGCGGCTGCATATTCGGCTCGCCACCGGATAATGTTACCCCGCCCCCCGAGTTCTTGTAGAATACGTCATCTCTTTTGACCTCTTCAAATACCTCGCGGGCCGTTTGTTCTTTTCCGACGACCTCGAGCGCTCCCGCAGGGCACGCCTCCTGGCATAACCCGCAGGCATCGCACTTATCTCGGTCAATGGACATCGCTTCAGGCCTCAGACGTAGCGCGTCCTTCGGGCAAGCCTCCAGGCAATCCCTTGCGCCTATACATCTCACGTCGAACCACATCAGCTGTGGCTTCATGGAAAGCCCTTCCGGATTATGGCACCAGGCACAGCTTAGCGGGCAGCCCTTCATGAAGACGGTCGTCCTTATCCCGGGGCCGTCCTCGATGGAGAAGCGCTGGATGTTGAATACTATGCCGGTACCCTCACCGGGCCCGGCAGCCGCGGGCTCAGAGCTTGTGCGACTCCCTGGCGATGATCTCATCCTGGATCTCCTTGCCCAGCATCACGAAGTAAGCGTTATAACCGGTCACGCGCACCAAGAGGTTCCTGTATTCTGAGGGGTTCTCCTGCGCCCGCTTCAACGTGTCGGGGTCGAGCACGTTTATCTGGAGCGCCGTCCCCCCACGCTCACCGTAGGCGCGCAGATACGAACAGAGCTTGTCTACGCGCTCCTGTCCCGCAAGTAACGATGGGCTGAAGGAGATCGTGTGTGAGTCGCCGTTCGGCGCGCTCTCCAGCCCGACCTTGCCCACCGAGTGCGCCACAGCCGTGGGCCCCTGGTGGTCCGTGCCATCCACGGGACAAAGGCCGTTGGAGAGAAAAGTCCCCCTCTTCCGCCCGTCAGGGGTCGCGGCGGTCATCGGCGCGTAGGCGATCCAGTAGTTCCACGACAGATATCCACCCCTGTAGCGCCTGCCCGTGGGTGTCTTGTGCCTGAAGACCTCCTCCGTCCAGAACCTGGACAGGTAATGCGCCATCCCGTCAGCGTAGTCATCATCGTTCCCGTACTTAGGGGCCTTGTTCAACAGCGTCTGCCTCAGTTTCTCGTGTCCTTCGTAATTGTCCTCGATCGCTCCTACGATCTCGGCCATCGAAACCGCCTTGTCCTCGTACACGAGTCTCTTCACTGCAGTAAGGGAATCAGCAGCCGTGGCGAACGCCACACCCTCAACCGTCACGTAGTTGTGCTCAGGGCCCGCGTTTGTAACGTCCTTGCCAGACTCAGCGCAACCCTTGACCAACGCCGAAAGATACGGGGTCGGCTCGAACCTTGACCGTATGGAGTCGGTGAAGTCATAGAACCCGATGAACTTGAGAAGCATGGCCCGCAGTTGCGTCTCGAAGGCGGTCCTAAAATCTTCCCAGGTCTTGAAAGTGCATGGGTCTCCGGTTCGCGGACCCAACCTGTCACCGGTAGCCAGGTCCTTCCCGTTGAACAGTGTCAACTCAACCGCCTTCGCCAGATTCACGTTGACGTCAACGGTACCGGATCGGTCGTTCCCCTGGAGAGTGTTTTCCAGGCAGCCGACAGGCGCGTAGTCCCAGAGATCCTCCTCGGGAAGGCCCTGCCACCGCAGTGCGTTTATGGAGGTCTCGTCGAAGTTGAGCAGGAACGGTGAACCCTGTGATTTCGAGATCATTTCGGAGAGCCGCCGCAGCAGGTCATCGGGGGTGTTCTTGTGGAGCCTCACGTTTGGTTTCGGCTCGAGGAGGTTCATCTCGTCTATCACGTCAAGTATCAACCATGTCAGTTCGTTTGAAGAATCTTCTCCCTCCGGTCCGTGCCCGCCGATGGTGATAAGCTGACCGTAACCGCTGGTTATGCCGCGGGTCCTGCCGACCCTGTAGATGAAGTCATAAGCATAGTTCGGCTTTATCCAGAAACATTCGAGGAGTTCTTTCGCCTGCTCCTTCGTGATGTTTCCTTTCTCGATATCGCTCTCGTAGTATGGGTAGAGGTACTGGTCGATCCGCCCCGGTGAAAGCCCGGGCCCCGGGTAGGACTCCTGCACCATGACCAGCATGTGGATGAACCATAGCGCCTGTAGGGACTCATGGAACGTATCCGGCGGCTCCCATGGGACCTTGTCGCATATCCGGGCGATCTCGAGCAGTTCCTCTCTCCTGGCCTCATCTCGGCACTCGGAAGCGAGCCGTCTGGCCTCCTCCGCGTAACGGGCTGCAAGCTCCCGCGCCCCCCCGCAGCATATGATCAGCGCTGTGAGGAAATCCTTATGATCCTTGTCACCGGTTTCGGATTTCAGCCGCTCAAAATACGCTACCAGTCCCTTCAAGCCTTCTCGCAATGCGCGGGCGTAGTCGGGTATCAGGTGGCCGGGTGTCGCACCGGCATTCCCCATCCCGTGGGAGTTGAGGCTATCTATCTCCTTCATCCACCTATTGGTCGACTTCATCCAGGCCCGGCTCTCTTTCTTGTTGTGGGCACGGGAAAGGGCAACATTGAACTGGCCGCCCACGATCAGCTCTCCGTCGAGTATCCGAACGGGCAGGTGGCGCGATATCACCTCGCGGAAGAAGACCGCTACCCGGACCACGTGCGGCTGCTCCCAGAAATCAAGCGGGAGTTCTACTTTCCTGGCGACCATTTGCAGAGTCTCCAGAAAAGCCCTGTTGAAAGGGATCAGCTCGGGGACGACGCCCCACTGGGAAGGCGACCACATAGCGTCCCAACCGGTCCCGGTAGTAAAAGGCATCATCTCGTTTCTGAAGTAATCGCGGCCCTCTATGTCCTCGTACTCATCCCTCAGCCTTTTGACCCTTGGTGCGAGGTCGCGAGATGGGTTCCAGAGCTGCCCGGCCTCAAGAGTCACTTCGTCATTCATGTTTGACCTCCATTTCGCGGCTACCGGTATTTTTGAATTAATATACCATAACGGTCCGGAGCGACATTGATAAATATCTAGAACATGGCGGCCCCGGGTTGTTGTGAACACCCGTCCCTGATATCCTTACTCTCGCCCATCAGTCGATAAGTCCCAGCGGGAGTTTCGGGAGGTTGACATGGAAGAAAAGGAAAGACCCTTCGTAATTACAGTCCTTTCAGGCCTGCTCGCCTTTACCGGTCTTGCGACCGCGCTGTTCTGGATACTCTTCTTTTCCGGTAAGATGGAGGCCACGGAGACCGAGCAGGACGACGCTTTTGAGAGGGCGTTTCCCCTGGCGGATTCCTGGATGATAGCCTGCTCGCTCACCGCGGCGCGAAACCTCCTCAAGATGAACCGTAAGGGGTTCTTCGCGGGAGCGGCTGCGGCCAGTGCCCTCATCTTTCTCGGGTGCATGGACATACTCTATTCTCTGGAGAACAAGAAGTATTGGCCTCTCAACTCCGACCGGGCCCAGATGCTGGTGATCCACTTGTGGACCGCCGGTCTCGGCTCAACAGCGCTTGCGCTCCTCTGGAAGAATCGGGATTCCTTCAGCGGGGACTGACCGGAGCGTAAAGAGGGACAACCGTTTACCCGGTCTAAAAACCGTAGTCCGTGGGGGGAACACGCCTCTTCCGCGATGCTATGCTTGCCGCTATCGCCGTGACGATGACCAGGGTCACTACGTAAGCGACGCAGATCATCAAGAAGACCCAGAAGCCGCTGAACCATGTCTCGCGCTTGCCGAAGGCTCCAGCGGACACCCCACCCACCCCCGATATGCCGGGCACACCGCTTTTTTGACCCGGCCCGTCCGATGCGCTCCCGGCTTTCTTGTTTTCGTCCTTTTCGCTGCTGCCGGCCTCGGCTTTAGCACCGGCCGTCCCAAGGTCATGGACGGGCTGCCCATCGCTCTGCTCTCCCTCGAGCGGCGCCTTTGCCCCTTTTACTCCTAACGGGAGGTGTTTTCCAGCCAGGGCCGGCAGTACCATCGCGGTGGTCATCGCAGGCTGTGAATCTACCCCGCTCGAGTAACGGTAATAACCGTCCGGTGCCTGAAGCGAGTTGAGGAACGATACAGGGTTTGAACCATGGAACGTCCAGGAGGCTGAGGTGGGGTTATCTCCTGCCGCATAGATCGCCCTCACGACAGTGGCGGTCAGCTGTCCGTCAGATGCCTCCGACGCCCCGACGAATCCCCCGTCTGCGCCCATCCTGTCCCTGAGGCACTTCAACGCCTTCTTCATGATCTCCGCATTAGCCTCCCCCGCCGAAACGAGTGCCTCTATACCGAGTGCGGTACACCGAACGAGGTCGGCGTCGGAATCGCCCCAGCCTCCGTCCTCCCGCTGTTTTGCGACAAGCCATCCTGTCGACTTTGCAGGGACCTTCTCACCGGCCGACACAAGAGCGATGACCCCCCAGCAGTGTTCATCAATGCTTTTGCCTATCTCCCCGTCCTCGCCTATGTGCGCCTTTATGAGCGATACCAGGTTCTTGCCAGAGGCATTGCGCGTGTCTGCCCCGGTTTCAGAAAGTGCCAGTGTATAAAGCTCTATGTCGGCCAGTCCCGTGAGCTCATTCGCGCTCGAATAGAGATACTTGACCGCGGCCTCTACCGCGGCGGACCACCCCGAAGGGTCCTGGCTCGCGGAAAAACCGGCCAGAAGAGCCCAGCTCGTGAGCCTTCCTTCCGAGCTCTCTCCGGGCTCAGAGAAACCGCCGTCGGTATTCTGCCTGGCTTTCAGATAGGCAATCCCCTCATTAACCCCAGCGGTCGCGACCTGAGGGATTAATGCGACCAGCAGCACGAGCAACAAAGCCATTACGATCGTGTAACGTATTGCCCTCAACATAGCCTCATGGTAAATCTTTGCCCCCCCGTTTACAATCATGCGCGCCCCCGGCCGACCTCCTGGCTCCGAAAAGAAAGTTATATACTTCTTCCGTTTGGTGAAAAGAATGTAAAGAGGAAATAGATGCCATCCGGTAATACAGCTGTTAAGAGAATATGGCCGTTCTTCCCGCTGATAATCGTTCCTGGAATCGTGCTTCTGCTGGCTCCTTCGACCGTCAAGAACATCATGGAGCAGTTCGGCTTTCGTGAAAGCCTTGGCGGCCTTATCCAGGTCGCTTATTTCGCCGGGGGAACCATCGGTATCCTCCTTATCACGCACCTCATGCAGAGGTTTACCGTGAAGCAGATATTGCTCCCCCAGGTCGCTCTGCTGTCTCTGTCTCTTTTCGCCGCCGCAATATCCCCCCGGTATCCCATGCTCCTCTTTTTCTACTCGATAGCGGGTCTCGCCAACGGCATCCTGATAACGTACCCGGGGGTCTACGCCACGAGGGTCTGCAGGGAAGAAAGTCACCGCGCACAAAATCTGATCTACGGTTTTTTCTCACTCGGCGTTGTCACGAGCCCGATACTGGCAAGGCTGTTGATCGACAACCTGGAATCCTGGCGCTGGGCGCTCGCCGCCCCCGCCATCCTGATAATTCCCCTTTCCATACCCCTCGCCATCAGCAGGTTCGAGCTCATCGGTGGAGTGGGAAAGCTCAACCGTGAGGAGATCAGAAAGATATTTGCCTTTAACAAAAGGCTTTTCTCAGGCCTTCTCCTGGCACTGCTTCTTTATATAGCGGCGGAAAGCGCCGTATCGATGTGGTTGATCACGTTCCTCGAGAAGGAATACGGGGTTGCGCCCGTCCCTGCACACTGGACCTTGACCGGCCTCTGGATAGGCATTACGGTCGGCCGGTGGATAGTCAGCTACCTGGTCAGGAAGACCGACCCCTACAGGATACTCGTTTTTCTGGCTTTCGCGTCCGGCCTTTTTGTTCTCGCGGCGCCGCTTACCGGGTCGAAGAGCACCGGCATGATAATGTACATGTTTGTAGGTCTTTTATACTCCGGTATATATCCCACCCTCATCGGGTACGTGGCCAGGTTCCCAGATGAACTCTCATCGTCTGTTTTCACCGTTTTCCTCGCCGGCGGGGCTCTGGGAGGTGCGGTTCTCCCTTATTTGATAGGCCTGGTGAACCAGTTCGCGGGCAGGGTTGCCGGCATGTGCTCGATAGCGATTCCCATTTTCGGTGTATTTGCGTGCCTGTACTGGCTCAGGCCGCAATTAATGGAAAAAGAGCCGGCGGTCATAGAAGTAGAGACATAAAGCAGTCCCCCGCTCAAGCGGGTTCTCAAAGATACTGCCTCCTCAGCACTTTCTGCTGAAAGAAGCGCTCAAGCCGGCGCCCGTGCCGGAAGACGCTCCCTGTCATTCGATCCCGCCTGTACCGCTTCTTCACCTCCCTGGCGGCGAGGTGTCTATATGGAATGTCGGAAGGCAGGCCGTCCAGATACTGGTTTGCTTCCCGGATCAACCTATGAAGGAGGTATTTGCTCCCCTCTCTTATAAAATCGGCGGCCAAGTCCTTTGCCATCTCCCTGGCGTAGTAATACCTGCTTTGCATCTCGTCGAGAAAAAACGACCGGACAGTGGGCTTGAAGAGCAAAGGCACCCTTTTCAAGAAAAGTTCCGGGTCGAGGAGCTCGCTGCCGTTTTCTCTTATCATAGGAGTGCTGGTATCAAGGTAGATCAGCCTGTCGGCCTCTTTAATCGCGGGTTCGCGCGCGTTGTACTCTTCGATGGCCCAGTTCGAGGTCCTTACGTCGATGCCGAGTTGGAGTTCCGGATGTAGCCGGTTATTTTTATCGACCTTGGCAAGCTCGGCAAGTATAAGGCGAAAGAGCGTCATGCAGCCCTCCTCGCCCACAGCTTTTAACACGCTCGAGCAGATCGAGTCTGAAGGCAACCGTGCCTGGGTGGCGAATACCGTGTAGGTGCCGTCCTCGCGCTTGAACTCGCGAATCCCGTGCCGGGGGAGCTTGAGCCCCACCTGTCCGAGAAGAAGGTGATAACGCTTGAAAAGCCAGCTGTACGAATCCACAGACTGCCTGTCAGGGAACGCTGTCATCTTCTTATAGACCAGCTGAGGGACGGTGGACGGCCTCGGTTCCCGCCCGCCGTCCAGCCCCATCACGGTACTTATCTCCCCGTAACCGAGTATTCCAACGGTCACGCCTTTGTGGAACAGCTCTTTCAAGTCACGGTTAAACCTGCGAAAAAGAAATATGTCGCTGTCCAGGTAGCGCTTGAAATCGTCGATCTCGCGTAAGAAGCCGGCGGCGGCGTCGCGGAGTTCAGCGTCGATCCCGGCCTCGCGCGGGTTGTTCGCGGCAAACGTCCTGAGCATAGAAACGTATCGGTCAAGGAACTTGTTCTCCTCCTGTGCGCAGACAACAAGGCTTCCGAAAGCCTTCAATCCCGGTCCGCTGGTGTCCACACCGAGGAATACCTCCTCGAGGTTCGTGCGGGCAGCGGGGTTATCGATGTACCTGTCTAAGAAATCACCTATCGAGTCGGGACTGACCTCGAGGATAATCTCGTTCGCGAACCCGATCATGGTCCAGATAAGTATCTGTTTTTTGCGTGGCGTAAGGAGGCGAAGCGCCTTTGGGAAAGGCTTGAGATCTCTCAGGTAGAACTTCCAATCACGCTGTTCCCAGATATCACCGTATTCCCTCTCTATCTCTGTCTGCCAGTCATCCGCCAGGACGGAGTTCAAGAAGCGAAGATGCCGGGACTTCACGGTGTAAAGGTCTTCGAGCTGCATAAAAA
>Ga0315289_10002906_pt1 | contig 26129 bp, 14 predicted proteins | sample YL17G11_40_MG_FD_203452 | JGI IMG/M metagenome (GOLD analysis project Ga0315289, IMG submission 203452) | Sediment microbial communities from Yellowstone Lake, YNP, Wyoming, USA - YL17G11_40 | ecosystem: Environmental > Aquatic > Freshwater > Lake > Sediment | place: USA: Wyoming | collected...
CGTTGAGATGTTCTCGTGCATGACTACGTCCTTGTGATCTTATGGTATGACTATAGGATTCCATCTTCGTCATACGTTCGGAACTCGCACAGAGGCCGTATCTCCCCCACGAAATTTAGTCGCACACCTTCCGACACTTTATTGGCTGGGAGGGTGTAGGTATGATGAAGCAGTGGTCCTGTACCTCTATTCCCGGAGAATGAGCAATGACAAAGATTACGCGCACCACATTCCGTAGGCCCCTCGTGTCGTTCACGGCGCTCGCTTTTGTCCAGATCTTGAGCATGTCCCAAGTATTCGCCCAGGGCGGCTTTCGGCCGTCACGTCCCGTGGAGGGTGTGTACAAGGACCGCATCACGCCGCGCTGGCTGACCGGCAACACCCGATTCTGGTACCGCAACGACCTCGCCGGTAAGACAAAGGAGTTCGTCCTGGTCGATGCCGAGCGCGGAACGCGCGAGCCGGCGTTCGATCACGCGAGGCTGGCCGCCGCCTTGTCCAAAGCGGCAGGGGCCGAGTACAAGGCCAATCAGTTGCCCTTTGACACGATCGAGTTTGCGGATGACGGTAAGACAGTCCGTTTCACCGTGGACCAGACGACCTGGGCCTGCGATCTGGCCTCCTACATCTGCACCAGGACGGACCTGGGTCCGATCCAAGCGCCGGTGGGCCAGGGCGAAGGGACATCCCGGTTTGGGCGGCGCGGGCAGGGATCGGGTCGGGAACGCGGGCCATCCATGGACTCACCCGATGGCAAGTGGACGGCCTTCGTGAAGGACAACAACGCGTGTGTGCGCAGCAAGACCGACAACCAGGAGGTCCGGCTCAGCACCGACGGTGCCGAAGGCAACGCCTATGGCATGTTGTCCTGGGCGCCTGGTACGGGCGAGGCATGCCTCGCCCCTACCCTGGTGGCCTGGCGGATCGAGCCGGGCGATGGCAAGGAGGTGTACCTAGTCGAGTCCTCCCCGGCGGGGGGCGGACGGGCCAAGCTCAGCAAGCGGCCCTATGCCTTGCCCGGTGACAAGTTCAAGACCTATGAGCTCAACCTCTTCGATATCGAGACCCGCCAGCAGACCAAGCCCAGCGTCGATAAGCTGGAGCTGGATTGGGAAACCCCGCGCCTGCATTGGAGGAAGGACCAGCAACACTTTGCGTATGAGAAGGTGGATCGCGGCCACCAGCGCTTCCGCGTCATCGAGGTCGATGCGCACACCGGCCAAGCCCGTAATCTTATCGACGAGAAGACCGAGACCTTCATCTGGACCACGCATACGGAGAACCTGGATCTGCGGCTGGTCAACTGGCTGGACAAAAGCGAGGAGATCCTCTATGTCTCCGAGCGGGACGGCTGGCGGCATTTGTATCTTATCGACGCCGCCAAGGGCGAAGTGAAAAATCAGATCACCAAGGGTGAGTGGGTGGTGCGCGGGATCGACCTGATCGACGAGGATGCCCGCCAAGTCTGGTTCCATGCCTGCGGCAGAAACCCGAACGAGGACCCGTACTTCGTCCACTACTATCGCGTCAACTTCGACGGCTCCGGACTGGTCGCGCTGACCGAGGGCAATGGTACGCACTCGATCCAGTATGCGCCGGACCGGCGGTACCTGATCGACACCTACAGCCGCGTGGACATGGCCCCGGTGCATGACCTGCGGCGAGTCTCGGACGGGAAACTGATCTGCCCCCTGGAGAAGGCGGACATCCGCGAGCTGATCGCCGGCGGGTGGGCGCCGCCGGAGGTGTTCGTGGCCAAGGGACGCGACGGCAAGACCGACATCTGGGGCATCATCGCGCGGCCGAAGGACTTCAACCCGGGCAAGAAATACCCGGTCATCGAGAACATCTACGCCGGACCGCAAGGGTCGTATGTGCCGAAGCGCTTCAGCCCGTATCGTCAGTTCGCGTCTCTGGCGGACCTGGGATTCATCGTCGTCCAGATGGACGGCCTGGGCACGGCCAATCGGTCCAAGGCGTTCCACGACGTGTGCTGGAAGAATCTCAAGGACGCCGGCTTCCCCGATCGCATCCTGTGGCATCAAGCGGTGGCCAAGAAGTACGCCTATTACGACGTCAGCCGCGTGGGCGTCTACGGCAACTCGGCCGGCGGGCAGAGTGCGGCGGGGGCCGTGCTCTTCCATCCGGAGTTCTACCAGGCCGCCGTCGCCTCGTGCGGCTGCCACGACAATCGGATGGACAAGGCCTCGTGGAACGAGCAGTGGATGGGCTACCCGGTCGGACCGTGCTATTCCGAGTGCTCCAACATTGACAACGCCGCCCGCCTGCGCGGCAAGCTCTTCCTGATCGTCGGGGAGATGGACAACAACGTCCCGCCGGAGTCCACGATGCGGTTTGTCGATGCTCTGGTCAAGGCGGACAAGGATTTCGACCTGCTCGTGATCCCCGGCGCCGGCCACGGCATGGGCGGCGCCTACGGCCAGCACCGCCTGCAGGACTTCTTCGTCCGCAACCTGCTCGGCACGGAACCGCCCACCCGCAACGGGGCCGACAAGAGTTGATTTGCAGCAATTGACGGCAGGAATCGTCCTCAGCGTGGATTGACCGCCTTGCTCACCGCCGTCAACTGATCGACGAACGGCTGGGCAATCAGGCCGTTGGGCTGGATCGGGACATCCCAGGTGATCGCGCCGCCCTGCTTGCGAACGCCCTGGCTCCACTTAACGACCTGCTCCATCGAGAATCGCGGCGTGCCCATGCCCCAGGTTCTGCCGAGGTAGCTCAGGATATGCACCTGCGTCCCGTCAATCCTGCCCTCGACCGCACGGCGGATTTCGACCCGATTCGGGTCGTTGATCTCGCCGGCGGTGTAGTCCTCGTGCGGCGTGACGGACAGAATGCGCGGGACCACGCCAGGATTGAAGGCGATGGCACTGTCCGGATTGCCCGCCCGCGTCGCCGCGGCGAAACTGGCGAAGTTGGGGGCTTCGTCGGTGCGGTACATCGTATTGGGCCAGTAGCAACCATCGAACCACCAACCTGTGACGTTGCGGCCCCAGCGGGTGGACCATTCGTGGATGACCTGCTCCCATTTGAGTTGGAATTCGCGGTTGCGGTTCGGCCCATTCTGCCATTGCAGCGCCTGCCGGGCGGCCGAGTCACCGGCCGGCGCTCCCGCCGGCAGGTAGACCATCAGCTTGACGCCGCGTTTGTGCAGTGCCGTGTACAGGTCCGCCACCAGGTCGCGCCGAGAGCATTTGCTCGGCTCGATGCCGACAAAGCGATCGTACGCGGCGTTGGGCGACAAGTAGTAGCCGGAGTTCTGGCCGAGGGTGACGAGGTAATAGCCTGCCCCGACCGACTTAAGCTGCTCGGCCAGGCCCTTGACATCGAAATGGTCGATCATCTCGTTCCATTTCTCGACCGTCATTTGCTCCTTCGCCTCGCGGGCTTTCCAGTCGGCCAGATAGTGGGTCATCACGCCCCAGTGGGCCTCCTGCATCCAGACCGCGCGATGCGGTGCAGGTTGAGCACGCTCCAGGTTCTGGGCCAAGCCGCAATTGGACCAAACCATGGCCAAGACAAACATGGCGGTAGAGGCGACACAGTGGTTCCGTCGTGTCATGGTGTCTTCTCCTGAGGGACGATCACTACCTCATAACGATAGGAAATCGGTTGGTCGTTGGGAAAGCTCACATTCTGGTTGCCGGGCCAGCCTTCCCAGGCTTTGAAGGCAAATCCGCGTTTGTTCTCGATCTGTCGCGGATACTCGTTCCAGAAGAAACGGGCTTGGGTCAGGCTCTCGGGCATTTGCAGGCTGTGGAACTGCAACGCGTGTCCGCCGCGCAGCGGCACCTCCACGGTCAGCGGGTAGTCGATGCCTTTGGGATAGTTCCCACCTTTGCTGTTGGTCTGGGGCAGGGCCACCGGACTTGTATCATTATCCCAGACACGCATCTCGCCGGCCACCGCGCCGGGTGCAAACACGTTGTTCAACTGGATCAACTCCGGACGGCTCCCCGGCGTCACTTTGTCGAACAGCCACTCAACCTGGCCGTCGCAAATGAGGCGGTCGGCGAGAAAGGTATAGCGCTGCAGGTAGCGGAGTACATCGGCCTTGGGCTCCACCTGGTTGCCCGCGCGACCCATCGCCTCGACCACGATGCGGTCGGCTCGTTCTTCGAGAACCGACAGCTTCACCCCGGTGCTGAAGTAGTAAAGGCTGCCTTTGGCGACGTAAGCGCCGTCCTTACCCGTCTCCTTGAAGTCCACGTAGACCAGATTGCACAAGCCTTCGAAGCGGTTCCCATCATCGGACGCGAGGTTGTCTCCGCCGGCCGGGATGTGCAGCTCGGTGATCACGCCGCCGTGCTTGCCGTCAATCACGGCCTTCCATGTCGGTCCGGCAGACGAGGTGATGACAATCTTGTCTCCGTCGCGGTTTGCGGATAATAGGGGACGAGTATCTTGTGCCCTCTGCCTGCCACTCTCCGTCCTCTGTCCTCTGTCTTCGATGGCCTTCACCAACGGCCCGAACAGGTACTGGCGCAGGGGGACATGATACGCATTCGGCTCGCCGCCGACGGTGGCGATGGTGTCGCCGTTGCGGACGGCGATGAGATTGAGGCTGGGAACGACCAGGACGATTTGATGGCCCGCGCCCGTGCCGCAGAATGCATCCTTTGGCAGTTCGGGGTAGGAGCCGTCGTTGTTGCTCCACCAGCCGATGCCGCAGTTGCCGGGCGTGCCGACATCGCGGGTGACCTGGCGCACGGCGTCAGCGCTGATGAGCCGCCGGCCGTCCCAATCGCCTTCGCGGAGCGTGAGCCGCCCGACGCTCGCGGCCGCGCGGGCCGTGTAGCTGCCGCCGCCCCAGGAGCCGACCAGCGGCAGCCCGTCTACAACAGGGGTCTGGCCGTAGCCGACCGACCATTCCTCGTCCGGCACGCCGATCGGTCGCATCACGCGCTCCCGCAGCAACGTGCGAATGTCGTTGTGCGGACTGTCCCGCAGCGATGCGGTGACCGTGTACGTCAGCATCGCAATGCCGGGATTGCTGTACGCCATCTTCGTGCCCGGCGCGAACAGCACGGGCGCTTCGTCACGGGCAATGGTGAAGGGGTCGCGCGGCGGGGGGAGCCGCTTCCAGAAGTCGCCTTTCCAGCCGGTCAGTTTCTCGTGGGGCAACTTGTCCGCCTCGGCGTCCTCGATCCCCGACGTGTGCGAGCCAAGCTGCCGGACTGTGATGCGGGACTTCTGTGGGTCATTCCTCCACGGCGGGACGAACTTGGCCGCCGGATCGTCCAGCGAAATGCGCCCGTCGCTCATCGCCACCGCCAGGGATACCCCGCCGACGATCGCCTTGGCCATCGAAGCGGTGCCATGCTTGCTCTTGGCCGATTGGCCGGGGGCGTACCATTCGCAAACGATCTTGTCGTTGCGAACGACCAGCAGGCCCGTGGTTTTCCGCGCCGCCAGGTCGTCCCGCATCGTCGCGAGCTTCTCGCTCGACATCCCCTGACTCTCCGGCGTGGCACTCGTCCACTGAAACTCCGCAGCGCCGCACCATGCCGCAGGCGAGATTGCACTCAGCACAACCAGAAATTGCTTCAACCAGGACTTCATGCAGTCACCTTCTCCATATCAGCGCGCGGCCTGCAGCCGCACCACCACACTTTTCGCCGTCGGCGGGGTCCTCAGTACCAGGATTCCGTCTCTCGATGTCACGGTCTCCTGCCCCACCGGGCGAGCCTCCACGGTGTCCGTCCACTCTGCGTCCCATTTTCCATCCGGCACGCCTCGCAGGGTCAGCCGTCCGGCGGGCTGCTCCTCGGTCCGCAGGCCCATCCGGCGGTACATCCAGTTGAACTCCGGGTGCTTCAGCCACAGCAGCAGGTAATCCTCGGTCTGCAAGCCGCGCATTTCCAGATTCGGTCCCTGACGCCGCACATAATTCGTGAGCTCAAACGCGGTTGTGATCGAGCCGCCGCCGGTGTTCGCCACTCGAATCGTATGACTGCCGGCGGGAACCTCGACCGGATACCTCTGGTAGTAAGAGCGCGCATCGTACTGCTCGGGAAGACCGTAGGGCAAGAGCTCCCGGTCCAGCAAGATGTTGCCATCCACGGACACCGTCAGCCGCGGCGCGGATTTCAGATTTCCGTCAAGTTCCGGCACGTAGACGATGAATTGTCCATCCGCCGGATAGCGGACCTGGAACGACTTGGCCCGCGCCTGCCCACTTTTCCGGTTTTCCAGCCGTGCGTAGAGCAAGTCCTGCCGGTCCAGCCGTCCGTTCTCCAGTACGGTGAAAGTGTCCCGGTCCCGCGCTTCGGGCGGGAAAGTGTAGTTCCCCGGGAACCCTTCGATGAAGGCGTCGGCGTAGTAGGGCGGCCGCGAAGCATCGGCAAACTCGAACGCCTGCACCTGCACAGCCCGCCACGTGCGCCGGCTAAAAGGAATGTCCTTCACCACGTGCGCCACGGCCTGAATGTAGCGGTAGAAATGCTCATCATCCAGCCAGTTCCAGTCCCACGCCATGCCGGTGCCGGCACTGCCGCTCAGCAGGGGACTCCACAATCCATCATGGACCATCCCCCGTTCGGGGTCGTGCGGCCCGTAGCCGCCGGAGCGCATGTTGTGCCCGATCCCGTACTCCGCGAGCATGTAGGGTTTGTGGAATTGCTCGATCAGCCGCTTCGTCCAGACCTCGGCGATCTGCGCGATGTCCTTGACGGCGTAGGTGTTCGTCGAGACCAGCTCCATCTCCGGCAGACCGTCAACCTCGGCGTAGCTGTTGAGGTTCCCGAAATTCGTGTGGATGACATGTTTCACCGGATCTGCCGCCCGCAGAAAGCGTGCCATTCGCTGATGCCACTGCGCCGCGGTCTTGGGGTTGAATCCTCCCGCCGCACTGGCCTCGTTCCACAGGTCCCACGAGAAGAGGCTGGTCGAGGCGCCCCACCGGGCGACGGCATAGCGCAACAGGTTCTCAAAGACGCGTTGGGCCCGTGCATCGGTCCAGTATTCGCCGGGTTGTTGGAGGAAGCCACCGTTCTTGATATTGTAGACATTCGTGTCCCAGCCGCTGTCGCTGGTGCGGAAATTCGTCTGGTTGGTGAGCGTCAGCATGTGGTACACGCCCAGCCGTTCGCCCAACGCCAGAACCTGATCCACGCACCAACAGTATTCCAGGTTCAGTTTGCCCACACCCTTGTCCGGGCGCCCGGCGCCGACGACGCGCTCCATGATATTGAAGTTGCTGTGGGTCAGGAACAGGCGGTTGAAGTTGCCCCCCACCCCGGCAAAGCGGTCGTAGACTCGCTCGTACTGGAACACGGGGCCCAGCGCCTTGTCCATCGCCACGGCACAGAACGGCGTACCGTCCTCGAATTCGAAGTAAAAGGGATTGTTCCGGGAAATCCGCAGATAGCCGTGGCCGGCACTCGCCGCGGTACAAGCGAAGGCGGGAGCTTCTGCCGTGATTTCCCGTCCACCATTCTTCGCCTTCAATACGCAGGTGCACTTTCCCACCTGCGCTGGCGCGAACCGCACTTTCCAGCAAGGCTCGCCCACGCGCTGGTAGGACTCGCGCCCGTTGGAAACCGTGCGGCGGTACTCCTGGTAGAAGAAAGCGGGAACCGTAACCTGCAATCCGTCCGGCGCCGTGAAGACCGCGTCCACACGAACCTCCTCAGGATCGAAGGGGTTTTGCCATCGGCCCTCCATCCGGAACGTGATCTCCACTGTCTCATAACGGGCCACCTGCGTCTTGCCGACCGACACGTCGGAAATGGTCAGTGCCCCCGACGATGCCAGCGGCACAACGTTGTCGGCCGCCCGGGTCGGTCCGGGCACGCACACCAAAGCGACCACCAGCCAGAACAGGCTCTTTCTCATCTTCATTTCTCCTTCAGGAACCGGGCGAGGAAGCCGCCGCCGTCGGCCAAGTCGATCGTGAGCGTGTCGGTTCGTTGCAGGGTCGTGTTCTCTGAGGCCACCGCGTCGGCCTTCTCCTTATTGTCCCGGACCAGCGAGGCCTTGTATTGACCTTCGCCCAGGAATGATAGCGGGACTCGGATTGTCCGGGCTGGCCCGCCGCTCATGACCGCCAGCATCCACATGTCGCCGCTGCGCCGGGCGAAGAGCGACAGTTCCCCAATCTTCGACTCCGGCAGAACGATCGTCTCATCCCAGACCGCTTTGATGCTCTTGATGACATCCACCGCCGGGTTGTCCAGCACGCTTTGCGGATGGGCCGCCATTGTCAGAATCGGGCTGTGGAAGGTCGCCAGGCAGGCGATCTGATGCGCCCAGGTCGAGTCCGCTCGGCGTTGGGTGAAGATCATCGTCGTGTAGTCGGTCGGCCCGGCCAGGTAGCGGGCGAAAGGCAGAATCGTCTCGTGGCGCGCCCGCCGCTTCAGGCTGCTCGATTCCATCCCGCGGACACCCTCGTAGAGCATGGCGTTGGGCCAGGTCCGCAGCCGGCCGGTTGGCTTGTTCGCGCCGTGGAAGTCGATGACACACTGGTACTCGGCCGCCTTCTTGAGCAACTCCTCGTAGAGATCGATATTCTCCTTGGCTTCGTGGTCGAAGAAGTCGATCTTGGCCCCGGCCACTCCCAGCCGGTGCAGGCGCGAGAAGAACTCCTCCCGCGCCTCAGGCGTCCGCAACTGATTGCTGTGCCGCCAGAACAGCACCCGCACGCCTTGTTGTTTGGAGTAGTCGGCGAACTCCCGCACTTGCTCGTCGGACCAGCCGTAGGCGAAGCCTTCGAGAATATGGTACTTGGCCCCGATCTGGCCGGCCATGCGGGAGAAATCCTTCATACGGTCGGACTGGCTGGCGTTGCCTCGGGGCACGTAGTTACGGTCCACGTAGTCCCAGACGCACAGGCTCGGCTGGACCCAGGGCGTCTTCATCCCCTGCGGGAAGTACTTGGGATCGGCCGGCGGACACAGATTAGGCAGAATATCACTGTTGACCAGCGTATTCAGGTCACGGGCGACCAGGACCACGCGCCAGGGTGTGGTAATCGTGCCGGTGACGGACGCCGGCGTGGCGAGACGTCTGGCCTCCTCGCGTCCGTAGCGGAGCTCGTAAGGGTAATTGATAGGCTGCCGGTGGCCGAGGCCCACGACCCAGCCCCGCCGGCCGTCGTTTTCAAGCCCCATGCCGGAGTAGTTGACCAGATTCGCTTCCGTGATCGAGCCATAACCAGCACTGCCGGACAACTGGAACGTCACCGGCGGGCCGGCCCATTGTCCGGCCTTCACCTCGGAGATGTCCTGCCGGTCATATTCCGCTTCGTAGTGCCCATCCAGGTCGTGGTACCAGACCGTAGTCCCGGCCGGAAGAATGAAGGTCGAGTATTCGTTTGGCACGCGCACAGCGTCGGCCGCACCGGCAATGACATGGCGGTAGGCCACGCCGTCGTTGAACGCGCGAATCTCCAGGAGGTAGGGCATCTGGCTCAGGTCGTGCGTCAGGGAGACCTTGACGCCGTTGCAGCGATTGACCGCCGTGCTGTGGGCCCCGTGCCAGGGATAGGTCTCGTCGATGCTGTAAGGCTCCAGGGCGTTGAAGATGACGCCCGAGGAGAGATCGTAACCGTCCACGCGCACGTCCAGCGGCGACGGCTCAATCACGGTGGTATTCTCCAGCGTCACCGTCCAGGTTAACCGCTCCGGGTTGGAGCCGAGAGTCAGCTTGACCTTGCCGTCCGGGCTGGCGACCTGGACCTCCTTCATGGGCACCACCCGCTGGGTGCGCCGCGTCCTTGGCTGGCTTTGTCCCTGGCGCTTCTTTTGTCCTTGCTCTTGGGCCAGGCACACCTGGGCCAGACACAACGTCACGATCACCCCCACGGCGATTGCCGTGCCCGCGTTTCTTCTGCGCATGATTTCAACTCCAGCAACAAATCCTTATTCGAACCTTACAGTTTGAGACGAAAGCCGAGGCGGTTGAGCCCGGCGGTGACGGCAAGAATCACGACGGCACAGCCGATGGAGCGGGCCATCGCGTGGGCGAGATCCGGCTGCGCGAGCCGGAAGTACCAGCCGTCGAGACCCAGCAAGTCGAGGGCGGACCCGTGCATCTCAGAGAGCAGATAGGCCAGCAGGACATTACTCCCGGCGATGGCAAAGGGCTTGGCAAGCTTGGCGTTCAGACCCTGGGGCCGAACATCGGCCAGGAAGTAGAACAGCAGCCACAGAGCGGCGGTGATTGCACAAGCCCAGAGACACCAGGAGGGAGTGGCTTGATTCTTGTTGATGCCGTACAGGCCGTGCAGGAGCAGCGCGCCGGCAGAGCAGCCGGCGATGAACAGCAGAGCGAATTTGGCGCGGGCGCGGATGGTGTTGGCATCGGGCGTCAGGAGAATGGAGGCCAAGAGCATCCCGGCGACGGCGATGGCGCCCTGGGAGCCGAGCATGCTGCCGATGCCAACGATGCGTTTGAGCCAGAAGCCGTCGAAGGCGCCGGCCTGGTCGGCAGGATAGAGACAGAAGAGCAAGACGACACATCCGAGCAGAGCGGTGCGATAGGTGCGAAAGACCAGGAAAACAAGAGCGGTGACCAGATAGGCCCAGCCGACCAGCCCGAGAATACCGTACCATTCGTGGTTGATGGAGAACGGGGACAGAGCGACGATACGGTGGCCGTCTTTGCCGCGAAAGACGAACGCCAGGAATACGAGAGAGGCAAGGCCGAGAACACGCGGAACCACGGTGATGACACGAGAGATCTGCGCGCGATCCGGCACGGTGAAGGAGCTGAAGGCGAAGATCGCCGAGAGAAACATCAACGTGGACCACAGGGAACTGGACCAGCCCATCTTCTCGGAATCGGGAGAGCCGTTGACGATCATGATGCCGATCAATAGAAGCGACAAGGTACGGATGACGACGTGCAAGAGGCACTTCCAGAGAGGTTCGCCTCGGCCCAGACGCGAGTTGAGAGCGATGGGGACGGACATGCCCATGACGAAAAGGAAGGCGGGAAAGACCAGATCGACGAAGGTCATGCCGCTGGGGCCGTGGAAGTGGCGCATCCACGCGGGCACAATCCGGCTGTCCACGCCCGCGATGTCGTTGACGTAGATCATCGTGAAGATGACCAGGCCGCGGAGAGCGTCGATGGAGGTGATGCGCCGAGCAGGTACGGTGTCTGTCTGTAGATCGTCTTTCATGGCACTTTCACACGGGATGGCTCAGAGCCCTTGGGAACGACGACAATGGTTTCACCCTTGCCGGTTGGGAACACGAGCGTCGCGCCCGAGAGGTCCTCGGCTTTCTTCCCGTCGCGATAGAGCGTCACGTCGCTCTGGTCCCACGGATTGGCCAGACGGCACGGCCCGCCAACCTGCGCTTGGATCTCCACCAGCGGGATTTTGCCACTCTGGCAGGCCGAATTGACGAGGAATGCTCCGCGCGCCCGCAGGCTGAATGCGGCGTCCCAGTCCTTCGGCCACTCGTTGAAAATTCGGATCGGTTCCTCGTTCGTGATAGACGCGGGGGAGCTGTCCAGCATCGTCTCATGGATGCCCATGGATAGACCGCCGATGTGCTCGGCGTCGATCGCGCCGGGTCCCTCGCGCAGCCGCAGCCGATTGCGGAAGATCTGCGCCCCGCCGGCGCCCTTGGAATCGATGAAGCTGTTGAGGGCATTGAAGCCCAAAAAGCGGGACTTGAGCTCCGGCTCGGGACCAATGGGCTCGATGGCTCCGGGGCCGCCATACACGAACGAGCCGTAAGCGCGTGGCCGACGGCTGCTGGAGGCACGCGTGGCGAGGGCATCTTGCCCTTGCGTGTCGCGGGCATCCTGCCCGCGATTCGAGGGCGGGACGCCCTCGACACGGCGCGCAGTACGTCCAGCATCAACGTTGGCGCGACGGCTGCTGCCGGATCCCGTGCCAGGCAGACTGTCATAGATCTCCTGCCAGATCGGGCGCAGCTCGGGGTCCACCTCCAGCAACCGGGACACATGAATCACCAACGGGAAGATCATGCGCATCGCGCTGATTTCATTGGAGGTGTCTGACGTGTTCCAGGCGCTCTCGCCGCTGTTGACGTGATGGATATGGTACTTGCCGTCGTTGCCTTTTTGGAAGTTGGGGAAATGGCGGTAGAACTCGGCCGCTCCCTTGATCAGCGGGTAGGCCTTGTCGCGGAGCCAGTCCTTGTCCTGTGTGAATTGATAGCGCTGGTAGAACAGGTTGGCGATGCGCGAGGCCACGCTCAGGATGTGCGTGCAGTGGCCGAAAATGCCGTTGATCTCCGGCGACCCGAAGCGGCTGGGCTGTACGGCAGCCTTCGTCGGCACGACGAAGTGCCCGTGGTCCCAGGAGCCGTCCGCCTGGAAATTCCAGCGGGAGGCGTGCCGGTTCTTGGTCTCGGCATACCACTGAAACTCCTTGGAGCGTGCCTCATACGGCTTTCGCACCAGGAACAGGTCCTGGAACTCCTGGATCAGCTTCTCCGGTAGGGGTTCCGGGCCGTTGAACCAGCAGATCTCCGGGATCCAGATCCCCTGTGAGCCCCACTGTTGCCGCGCCGCCAGGGCACAGGCGCCCTTCATATTGAAGTACATCGCATACAGGGGGTCCATCAGGTCCAAGCGGTTGGCGGGCATCAGATTGCTGTAGTAGGCCAGGGTGTTGGCCGACCAGAATTGCGAGCCCCAGCGACTCATGTCGCCGGTGGTACGCCAGAGCATCCCGTTGAAATGAGGGGGATAGGCCCCCCGTGACGTGCTGCCCATCAGATAGAGGAAATAGGTGTAGTGGGCCTCCACGAAATCCGCCTGGCCGGAACTGCTGTGCATGTACACAAATCCTCGGGCCCAGAAATCCCGCCACCAATCGGCCGTTTCCTGACGCAGGCCGGCAAAGCCCTTGGGCACCGCTGCTTCCAGCTCCTGGATCGCCAAAGCTGCCACATCGGCTTGCGGATCGAAACTGGCGGCGCTGGCCATCAGGATCGTGAACCTGCCCCGGCCTGGCGCTGCGGACAACTGCACGGTCGCCTCGTTGAGATAGCGTGCCTTCGACGCGCGCCCGATCACCCCAATGGCCACGGCCGAGGCATCATAGAACGGGGGTGCATCCTTGAATGCTTCCTGGTACTTCTGGCTCAATGCGATTCTGCCGTCGCGGATGCCCAGAATGGAGGTCGCCCGGTGTTGCGCGGTCTGGAACTCGACCGCGTGCTGTTGGGCCAGCTCGAAGTTGCGCCCCGTGACGCGCTTGACCTGGTAGCGCAACATGCGGAGATCGATGTTGATCGGCTCCGGCACGGGACGTTGGTCGTCAATCTCCACGGCCATGACGTCGCGGTGGGGCCAGGCCAGCACTCGTGCCGTGACGCCCCGGCCCTGGGCCGTCATGACCGCATCATACAAAGACAAGTGCTGCTTGAACGTCTCGCCGACAAACACATCCTCGCCCGCCGAGACCAGACTGATGTCCACATAGCCGCAGCCACTGGCAAAATCGGAGTCGGCCTCCGGAAAGCTGACGGTCCGCCCATCGGCGGCAAACACGTCCACCCGGTTGATCTGGAACTTGAGTTGTGTCGGCGTGGTCCAGACCAGGCTGCCCATCCGCCCGTTGCCGACAGGCATCCCCTCCTCGCTCCGGCGCGCGGGCTCGTTGTAGTCCAGGTCCGCCCGTGACACCAGACCTCGGTAATCCACCGAAATCAGGCTGCGCTCCGCCCCGAACGCCGGCGACAACCCGAGCCCCGAGACAAGTGCCACGATCCGGAGAAGCACCGAAGCTTTCACAACCATCGCCCTTTCACCAGTGTGTCATGGCCGATCCGCAGGGTTGCATGGGTAATCCTGCCAACCGCGCACGAAAAAGGCTCCTTCCTGCGACCATTATGCCGGGACGGCACACGGATGCAAGAAGGAGCCCTCATAGTTTGTCGTCTGCCCGCCAGGGCGTCGAAAGCAACGCCCTACGGCGTCACTACCAGCGTTCTATTGCTGGCGGCCACGCCGTTGTCCCATCTTCTGCAAATCGTCCATCGTCATACCCATCGCCGTGACCTTCTCTTCCATTTGCTTCTCGCGCGCGGCGATGATCTGCCCGAGCTTCTGGGCGGTCTCTTTGGCCTTCTCCTTCTCGGCGGAGGCCTGGGCGTCCTTCAACGCCGTCATGGACTCATTGTACTCGGCCGCCATTTGCCGCATCCGGAGCCGGTCCACGTCCACCTGGATCGCCGCCATGATCGCCTGCTGCTGCGTGGAGCGCTCCTTCATCTTGGCGCGGTCTTCTTCAGACATGTTCTGGAACCCGCCTTCCATCGCCTTGGCGCCGGCATCGACAAGGGCCTTGAGCTTGGCCACTTGCTCCTGCAGGTCGGCCACGGTCTTTTGCATCTGCGGGCCCATCATGCCGCCGCCACGTCCGCGTCCGCCGCCGCCACCTGCCTGTCCGTAGGCCGTCCACGCCACGGCCATGGTGAGCAGGACACTGACTGCAACAATCGTGCTTCTCTTCATGGGATTTCCTCCTGACTAAAATTGTGAATGGCCATTGGCCCGACTCCCACAGTGGGAAAGGGTGTCTGGCTTTTCATTCGGGTGCTGCTTATGGCAGGGACGCTCGCCGGCCCGGCTTTATTGCGTTTGTGAATCCGGTTTGCCGCCAGGCGTCCCGTCCCTTCCTATCATTGCACCGCCAGCATGGCCACCGAGTCCTGGTCCTTGACGAAGATGCGGTTGCCCGCCAGGACCGGATGGGCGTAGATGGCCGTGTCGGCGACCTTGATCTTGGCCACTTCCTGGTACTGCTTGCCGTCGGGCTTGAAGACGACCATCTCGGAGCTGCTCGGCAGCGCCAGCAGGCACGAGCCGCCGTCCACGATCGACGTGAAGCCCTGGCGATCGCGCGCGGTCGTGTCGGTCCAGGCGGTCTTGCCCGTCTTGGCGTCGAGGCAATAGAGGTTGCCCTTGTCGGACAGGCCGAAGAGCAGGCCGTCCTTGAGCACCGGCGAGGCGAACTGCGGGGCGAGGTCCGGGTTGCTCCAGACTTCGATCGCCTCGAAGGCATCGCCCTTCTTCTCGATCTTGACCGCCTTGGCGCCCCGGCCCTTGCCCGTGTAGATGACCGTCTGGCCATCGACAATCGGCGTGGCGGCGTTGTAGGCCATCCCTGCGACCGTGAACGGCCGTTGCCACAGGAGCTTGCCGTCGGCCACGGCGAGCCCGACGATGCTCTTTTCCGTCGGGGTCACGATCTGCTTGACGCCGCCCACCGTCAGCAGGGCGGGGGAGCCATAGTCCGGGCCCTCGCCGCCCCAGCGCCACTTTTCCTCGCCGGAAGCCAGCGCAAACGCGATGATCGCGCCGTTGCCCTGTCCACCAACGTGCGCAATGGCCATCCCATCGACGATGATCGGTGACATGGCCGTGAAGAACCTGGGTGCGGCCTTGGGGAAGGGGTCCTTGCGCCACAGGAGCTTGCCCGAGGTGTCCCAGCAGGAGACGACGCCGGCGACACCGATCGTGACCACCTTGCCGTCCGCCACGGCGGGCGAGCTGCGCGGCCCTGAATGCAGCTTGGCGGCTGGTCCACCGATGGCCTGCGCCTCGTATTTATCTTTCCAGACTTCTTTCCCGTCGGCGGCGTTCAGGCAGGAGAGGACCTCGTCGCCGCCCTGGCGAGAGAAGACGTAGAGCTTGTCGCCCACCAGCGCCGGCGTCGCATCGCCCGCGCCCACGGCCGTCTTCCACTTTGGTGCCAACTGCTGGGGCCATTGCGCGGGCGCGGTGAACCCGCTGGCCTTTCCATCTCGATTCGGTCCGCGCCATTGCGGCCAGTCCTGGGCGAACACGCAGCCTGCGCAGATCAGAACCACGCAGACCGCCGCCATCGCTCTGCATCGATTCGTGTTCTTCATGGTAACCTCCCGTTCGACTTGTCTGACAAACCGCAGCGAGTTGCACACGCGGCAACTGAATCCCGTTGCAGCTTTGCGACAATATTCTACCCCCGGCCCTTGGCTCCGCGATACCTGCCTGCGCGAAAAATGCTTGATTTTTCTCTCGTTTGTTGAAACCGGCCGGTCTGTCCTCAACACTGAGTACAGTAGAGACCAATGTGTCCTGATCCGGGCACGGCTCCGTAGGTGGGGTCTGCGCGGGCTGAGCAGCCAAGCCCGCAGCGCCGCTGCGCGTCGGGGAACGTTCCAACGTGTTTTTCGCAGTTCCTTAGTCTGACAGCCAAGCCGAAGGGGTATAATACTGATTCGGATACGCCGAACACGCACGGTGCGGCAGATGTATCTGCGTGGTCGGCTTCCGGTAGCAAGAGATTCAACTCGGCCCAAGCTGGGTAGGGATGAAATGATTGGCCCGCTTTTAGACAGGTCCCGTAGCCGCTGTGTTTGGACGCTGGCGTGGATCGTCCTCGCCCTGGGTGGGACTCAGGCGGCGTGGGGCGCTTCGGACACCGACGCCTGTTGGGAGCAATTGAGGGTGGGCCAATATGAGAAGTGCTTGGGGACGGCACAGAAGACCATCAAGGACGGGGCTTATTCCACCCAGTGGCGGCTCCTCGAGATCGAGTCGTTGCTGGCGCTGGGCCGCTACAAGGAGGCGGCGGACCGTGCCGATGCGGCGCTGCGGGACTCCCGCACGGATATCCGCCTTCTGGCGCTGGCACATACGGCCTTCCAGCAGAACGGTCAGGCGGATCAGGCCGCCCGCATGCTCTCGATGATCTACCGGATCGCCAGCTACCGCCGCAGCGAGTACCTGAGCAGCGCGGAGGTGGTGGCCCTGGGGCGGTCTTTGCTGTTGCTCGGGGCCGAGCCGCGGGTCATCCTGGAGAATTTCTACAACGTGGCCCTGCGAAACGATCCGAACTGCCGCGAAGTGTACTTGGCGGTCGGCTCGCTGGCCCTGGCCAAACAGGACTACAAGCTGGCCGCCGACCGCTACCAGGAGGCCTTGAAGCGGTTCGGCGATGACCCGGATGTGCACTATGGATTGGCGCAGGCCTTTTACCACAGCGACCGCAAGTCGATGATCGCCGCGCTGGACGCGGCCCTGCACGTGAACCCCCAGCACGTGCCGGCGCTGGTCCTGCTGGCCGAGCACCAGATCGACAGCGAGGACCGCGCCACCGCGGACAAGTCGCTGGCACGGGCGCTGACGGTCAATCCCTGGGACCCGGACGCCTGGGCCTACCAGGCCGTGCTGGCCCATCTGGCGAACGATCCCAACGCCTACAACAGCCGCCGGGCCAACGCCCTGAAGTTCTGGCCGGCCAATCCACGCGTGGACTACCTGATCGGCAGAAAGCTGTCGCAGAACTATCGTTTTGCCGAGGGGGCCGCCTGCCAACGCCGGTCGCTGAAATCCGACCCGAACTACCTGCCCGCCAAGATCCAATTGGCCGAGGACCTGTTGCGGCTCGGGGACGAGCAGGAAGGCTGGACCCTGGCCAACGAGGTCAACAAGAAAGATCCCTACAACGTCGAGGCGTACAACCTCGTCCATCTCCACGATGCGTTGTCGGCGTTCAACACCTTGTCGGCGGACGGATTGCTCATCAAGATGGACAAGCGCGAAGCCGCCATCTACGGGGACAAGGTGGTGGAACTGCTCAAGCACGCCAAATCCCAGCTTTGCGAGAAGTACGGATTCCAGCCCGCCGATCCGGTCACGATTGAGCTGTTTCCGAATCAGCAGGACTTTGCGGTTCGCACGTTCGGCATGCCCGGCGTGGAGGGCTTTCTCGGGGTCTGCTTCGGCAAGGTCATCACCGCCAACAGCCCGCGAGCCTCGACCTCATTCAACTGGCAGTCGATGCTCTGGCATGAATTCTGCCACGTGGTGACCCTGAGCCTGACCGCTAACAAGATGCCCCGGTGGCTGAGCGAAGGGATCTCCGTCTACGAGGAATCACAGCACAATCCCTTGTGGGGCCAGCAGATGAGTCCCCAGTACCGGCGGATGATCCTGGATGGCGAGTTGACACCGATTGGCCATCTCAGTGCGGCCTTTTTGAGCCCGAAGACGCCGATGCACCTGCAATTCGCCTACTACGAATCCGCTCTCGTGGTGGAGTTTCTCGTCGCGCGATCCGGGATCGATTCCCTCAAGGCTATTTTGACCGATCTGGCCAAAGGACAGGAGATCAACGCGGCGATCGTCCAGCACGCGGGACCGTTGGACAAGATCGAGACGGAATTCGAGGCTTTCGCCCGAAAGCGCGCCGAGAGTCTGGCGTCGGGCGTGGACTGGGAGCAGCCCCCACGGGAGCAGCTCGACCCTTCCGATCCGGAGGCGCTCGCCCAATGGCTGAGCAAGCACCCCAACAGCTTCTGGGCCTTGAGCCTTCAGGCCAGGAGCCTGCTGGCCGCCCGTCAGTGGGAACAGGCCAAGGCGCCGTTGCAGAAGCTGATCTCCCTGTACCCCCAGCATGTCGATAAGGACAACGCTTACCAACTCCTGGCGGAGGCGCACCGTAACCTGGGAGAAACGCCGCAGGAAGTCCAGGTGCTCAGCACGCTGGCAGGCCTGTCGGCCGATGCCGCCGCGGCGTACACCCGGCTCATGGAGATCGGCATGGAACAGAAGAACTGGGCCCAGGTCGTTGACAACGGCGAGAGATACCTGACGGTCTATCCAATGCTGTCCGCCGCGTATGGGTACCTGGGCCGGGCCAACGAGGAGTTGGGCCGCGAGGAGGCCGCCATCCAGTCCTATCAGCACCTGCTGTTGCTGGACCCCTCCGACCCGGTCGAGGTCAACTATCGTCTGGCCCGGCTGCTCCGGCAGCGGGACCCCGCCGCCGCGAAGAGGCACCTCCTGGAAGCGCTGGCCGATGCGCCGCGCTTCCGCGAGGGCCACAAGCTGCTGCTGAAGATGCCGGTGCAGCAAGAGGAGTCGAAATGATGAAGATTCGATGGCCTGCCATCGTGCTTGTGGTGATAGCCCTAGCAACCACAGCGACCCTGGCGCAGAGATACTATGGTGGCCGGGACCGGCGCGGGTACGACGACCGGCGGGGTGTGCCCAACTGGCAGCCCGACAAGGAATTCTCCCAGGATGTCTTCACCTTCGTGCGCATCCAGTATTCCTCCGGTTATGGTGGGCGCGGATTCGGCGGCCGGGGCCGTGGGCGCGGGTACGGTTATGGCCCTGGTGGCGGCAGTTGGGCCACGGATTACCCGGACAGCGATCTGAACTTCTCCTATCGCCTCCACCAATTGACTGCGATGGAAGTCAATCCGGACGGCATCGTCCTTGAATTGACCGACCCGGAGTTGGTGAACTATCCGTTCATCTACATGTTGGAGTGCGGCCGGCTGGCTTTCAGTGACGCGGAAGTCGAAGCGCTGCGCCGCTACCTGTTCAACGGCGGGTTCCTCATGGTCGATGACTTCTGGGGCGAGGCGGAGTGGTTCAACTTCTACCGGGAGATCAAGCGGGTGTTCCCGGAGCGCGAGCCGATTGAGTTGCCTATCGACCACCCGATCTTTCACACCGTGTTCGACCTGAAGGAGAAGCCCCAGATCCCCAATATCGATGCCGCTTTGGCAGGCCGCCCCTACGGCATCACCTGGGAGCGCCCGGACGCCAAGGAGGTCCACTTCAAGGGGATCTTCGACGACAAGGGCCGGATGATGGCGATCATCTGCCACAATACCGACCTCGGCGATGGCTGGGAACGGGAAGGCGAAGACGAGTGGTACTTTCATGAGTTTTGCGAGAAGAAAGCCTATCCGCTGGGAATCAATATCGTGGTCTATGCGATGACGCATTGAAAGGACAGGAGCATTGGATAACGAAACGTTTGAAGCCGAACGACAGGCGGTCGAACAGATCAAAAACGCGCGGGAGCGCATCGGGGCCGAGCTTTCCAAGGTCATCATCGGCCAGCAGGATGTCATCGAGCACCTGCTGATCGCCGTGCTCTCCGGCGGACATTGTCTGGTCACCGGGGCGCCGGGCCTGGCCAAGACGCTGCTGGTCAAATCGCTCGCCCAACTGTTCGATCTGAAGTTCCAGCGGATCCAGTTTACGCCGGACCTCATGCCCGCGGACATCACCGGCACCGAAATCCTGCAGGAAACAGATGGGCAGCGCCAGATGACGTTCATCAAGGGTCCCATCTTCGCGAACATGATTCTCGCCGATGAGATCAACCGCACGCCGCCGAAAACACAGTCAGCCATGCTCGAAGCGATGCAGGAGCACCACGTGACGGCTGCCGGCGTGGGGTATGAGTTGCATGAACCGTTCTTCGTCTTCGCCACGCAGAACCCCATCGAGATGGAAGGCACGTACCCGTTGCCGGAGGCCCAACTCGACCGGTTTATGTTCAACGTGTCCATCGGCTACCTACCCGAGGACGATGAGGTGGCCGTCGTGCGCCAGACCACGACGGTGGAGCCTCAGCCCATAACACAGGTGTTCAGCGGTGAAGACCTGCTGCGCTTCCGCGCCGTCGTGCGCCGGGTCCCCATTGCCGAGGACGTCGTGCGGTACGCCGTGAGGCTCGCGGCCGCCTCGCGGCCGAGTCCGGATAATCCCCTGGGTTTCATCAACGAATGGGTCACCTGGGGCGCCGGCCTGCGGGCCTCGCAGTACATGGTGCTCGGCGCCAAGGCCCGCGCGCTGCTGTACGGACGGGCGCACGTCAATTTCGACGATATCCGTGCCCTGGCCTATCCGGTCCTGCGGCATCGCATCCTGATCAACTATCGGGCCGAGGCTGAAGGTGTGGTCGTCGACAGTATCGTGGCTCGTCTGCTGGAATCCGTAAAGGAGAACAGTGTCAGGTGAGAGATCGAGCGACTCCATCCCGATTTGATGCTCCCATCGGCAAGACCGAAGGCCTGATCGATCCGGCCGCGCTCATGAAGATCAAATCGATGGAGCTGCGCGCCAAGGCGGTGGTCGAGGGATTCTGGAAGGGGATTCACCGCAGTCCCTATCATGGCTTCTCGGTCGAGTTCACCGAATATCGCCAGTACGCGTTCGGCGACGACCCCCGCTACATCGACTGGCGCGTCTTTGCCCGCAGCGACCGGTTCTACATCAAGAAATTCGAGGATGAGACCAACCTGCGTTGTCACCTGCTGATCGATCACAGCCGGTCGATGGGCTACGCCTCGGGGGACTACAGCAAAGCCCAATACGCCGGCACGCTGGCCGCAACACTGGCGTATTTCCTGTTCACGCAGGGTGACGCCGTGGGCCTGGCGACCTTCGATGACCAAATCCGAGAGTACATGCCGCCCCGCAACCGGGCGAGCTATCTGCGGCGGCTGATCCTCGCCCTGGAGGCGCAGCCGCGCGGCAGCGCCACGAACCTGGGGCCGCCCCTGCAACGGCTCGCGCAGATGCTGACCCGGCGCGGGATGATCGTTCTGGTCTCCGATCTGCTGACGTCGATCGATCGGCTTGAACGCGACTTGGGCTATCTCTGCGCGGGCGGCCATGATGTCGTCGTCTTTCACATCCTGGACCCGGCGGAGGTGAGCTTCGATTTCGACAAGCCGGCCCTGTTCCAGGACGTGGAGACGGGCCGCGACATGTTTGTCGATCCTTCCGCGGCACAAAGCGGCTATAGACACATGCTGGACGGCCACCTGGCCCGGACCAAGTCCGTCTGCCAGAGCCTGGGGATCGACTACCATCTGTTCGCCACGGACAGACCCTTCGATCTGGCTCTGCTGGATTTTCTCCAGCATCGAATGCGCTCCAGAAAGCGGGTGAGACGCATCCACGGGCCAGGGGCCGGGCCGGGCGCCGGTGCGGCGGGAGGGGGGGCATGAGTCTTCTTTACCCCTTATTCCTGGTCGGAATCGCCGCGGTGGCTCTGCCCATCCTGCTGCACATGATCCGCCGGCACACGCGCGAACGCGTGACGTTCAGCTCGCTGATGTTCCTACGCCCGACGATGCCGCGCTTCCGGAGCCGCAGCCGCTTGGAGCACGTGCTGCTTTTGATCGTGCGCTGCGCGGTGTTGTGTTTGCTGGCCTTCGCCTTTGCCCGTCCCTTCCTGCGACAGCCTGCCGCCGCGGGCCTCGCCGACTCCGGCAAGCGGGTCGTCCTTCTAATCGACACCAGCGCCTCCATGCAACGCGCCGGCCTGTGGGCCCGGGCCCTCGACGAGGCAAAGTCGGTCTTGAGCGACTCCGGGCCGGCCGACCGCGTGTGCGTGATGAGCTTCGATCAAGGGACGCGAACGCTGATCGGGTTCGAGCAGTGGGAGACAATGGACCCCGGCCAACGCGCGTCGATCGCGGCACAAGAAATGGCCAAACTATCGCCCGGCTGGTCGGCCACGGACCTGGGCCACGCCCTGGTCACCGCTGCCGAGGCGATGGAGGATGACGAAACCAACGAGGGCGGGCAAGCTCGGGCGGAGCGACAGATCGTGCTGATCAGCGACCTGCAGCAGGGCAGCAAGCTGGACGCTCTGCTCGCCTACGAATGGCCGCAGGGGCTGGGGCTGGTGGCCAAGGCGATCCCCTGCCAAGAGGCCACGAACGCTTCGCTGCAATTAGTGACGAACCGCGACTCTCTGGCTCCAGCGCGTGATGATGACCTGCCGGATATCCGTATCACGAACTCGCCGGATGCGACCACCGATCGTTTTCAACTGCGCTGGGCCGATGCGACCGGGTCCACTCCCAGCCCAGCGTTGGACGTATACGTTGCGGCGGGCCACAGTACGGTCGTGCGTGCTCCGGCCAAGCCGGACCAGCAGGCCGCCGCCAAGCTCACTCTGACCGGCGACGAGCAGGACTTCGATAACACGCTCTACGTCATGCCCGAGCTGCGCCGGCAGGTGAACGTCCTCTACATCGGCAGCGACGATCCCAACGACGCCGCCGGAATGCTGTACTATCTGCGGCAGGCGTTCGGGACCGGCAAAGCGCTGACCTCGCGCATCGTTTCCCGGTCGGGCGTCGGGCCACTCAGCACGAGCGAGATCGAGGCTGCTCACCTGATCGTTGTCACGGACACGTTGAACCAACAGAACAGCGCGGTTCTACGGCGCTACCTTGAATCGGGCAAGCCGCTGCTGCTGGCAATGAAGTCCGCCGAAGCAGTCGCCGCGTTGTCAGGTCTCGCGGGCTCGAATAAGATCGAAGTGCAGGAAGCCGAGACCAACCGATACGCGATGCTCGGCCGGCTGGAATTCGATCACCCGCTTCTGAGACCATTCTCCGACCCGCGTTTCGGCGACTTCACGCGGATTCACTTCTGGAAATACCGGCGTGTCGATCTGGCCAACTGTCCCGGGGCGCGACTTCTGGCCCGCTTCGACAACAATGATCCGGCCTGGTTCGAGGTCCCTATCGGCCGAGGGACGCTGCTGGTCTGGACCAGCGGCTGGCAGCCCTCGGACAGCGATCTGGCCCTCTCCTCGAAATTCGTCCCGTTGCTGTACGGCGCCCTCGAATACGGCGGCGCCGTCGCCACGCATCAAGCGCAGTATTTCGTAGGCGACCCGGTCGCCCTGCCAAACCCGATGTCGGCGGGGGCTGCGGATATCCAGATTCGTAAGCCGGACGGCTCCACGGTGAGCCTGGGAAGAGATCAGCAGGTTTTCGCGCAGACGGACATGCCCGGAGTCTACGCGATTTCCGATTCAACGCGCGGCGCTAATCCGCAATCTTTCGCGGTCAATCTATCGGCGGCCGAGAGCCGGACCGACCCTATGCCCATCGAGGACCTGGAGAAACTCGGCGTCTCACTGAAGCCGACTACCGCCGTAGTGTCCGAGGCCACTCGGCTTGCGGCCCGCCACAATAGCTTCAGTGAAATGGAGTCCCAGCAGAAGCTCTGGCGCTGGCTGCTGGCGGTGATGTTCCTCCTGCTATTGATCGAGACCTGGCTGGGCGGCTGGCTCACCCGTTCCAGTCCTTCGCCTGAAAGGGAGCCGCTATGATCGAGGAAGCTCTTCGCAAACAGCTCGAACCCGTCGTGGAGCGTCGCCGGCGCCTGTCTCTGGCTTGGCGGTTGTCGATCTACTGGCTGGCGGCCGCGCTGGTGGGCGCCGCGCTGGTTGCCGCCGACCGGCTCTGGGGGTGGCGGTCGCCGCTGGCCCTCGGGGCCCTGTGCGCCGCCACCGTCGCGGCCACTCTGTGGGCGATCTATCGCTCCCGCCGTCTGGGGCCGGACTACCGGGCCATCGCGCGAAATATCGAGCAGCAACATCCGGATTTGCGGGCCCTGCTGCTGGCGGCCATCGAGCAGCGGCCGGAAGGCCCCGACGGTCTGTTCGGCTACCTGCAGAAGCAGGTCCTCTTGCAGGCGATCTCCCATGCCACGAATCACGACTGGGTACAGACGGTCTCGGCCCGGAGGCTGGCGCTGGCCAACCTCGGCTGGTTCGGTGCCTTGTCGTGCCTGCTGTTCGTCCTGCTGCTCCTGTGGCCCGGCCGCACACCGCCGGGTACGCCCGCCCGGACGGGGCTGCTGCACGGCGGGTACAGCATCAGCGTCACTCCCGGGGACACCGAGGTCGAGCAGGGCTCGCCCGTGGTGATCCTGGCGCGTTTCGAGGGACGACTGCCGGCGGCGGTCACTCTCGTATATGGCCCCTCGGGGCAGGAGCCGCAGCGGACGACCTTGACCAAGAGTCTCGAGGACCCGGTCTTCGGCGGCATGATCCAGGACGTTCGCTCCGATCAGCTCTATCGCATCGAGTACGCCGACACGCACACGCGGGACTACACGATCAGCGTTTTTCAAAGCCCGGAGTTGGTTCGGGCCGACGCGAAGATCACCTACCCCGCCTACACGAAGCTGCCCGAGAAGACGGTCGAGGACACGCGGCAGATCAGCGTGGTCGAGGGCTCCGAGGTGACGCTCACCTTCACGCTGAACAAGCCCGTGACCACGGCCCGGCTGGCCCCCAAGAGCGGCATCGCGCCGGGCCTGACCATCGACAATCAGTATCCGAACGTGCTGACCACCTCGCTGACCGCCACGCAGAGCCAGCAGTACGAGTTGCACCTGGCGGACGACCGGGGACGACCGAACAAGCTGCCGCCACGTTTTGTGATCGACGTCCAGAAGAACCTGCCGCCCCAGATAACACCGGTGTTTCCGGCCAACGACGTGGTCGTGTCGCCGCTGGAGGAGGTGGCCCTGGAAGCGAAGGTCGCCGATGACTATGGTCTGGTCGGGTACGGGCTGACATACAACCTGGTCGGCGCCGAGAGTCAGGATGTGAAACTGGAGGAGGGCGATGCTTCCAGTCAACAGCCCCAGATTCGGTACCTGCTGGCGCTGGAGGGCCTCAAGGCCGAGCCTGACCAGTTGCTGACGTACTACTTCTGGGCGGACGACATCGGGCCGGACGGCCGGCCCCGCCGGACCGCCAGCGACATGTACTTCGCCGAGGTCCGCCCCTTCGAAGAGATCTTCCGCGAGAGCCAGTCCTTCCAGGATCAGCAGAACCAGGAGCAACAGCAGAACCAGGGCGGCGAACAGCAGAACCAGTCAGGCGATCAACTCGCCCGCCTGCAAAAACAGATCATCATCGCCACGTGGAATATCAAGCAACAGGCCGAGCGGGCGGGCGGGATGGAGGGACGCAAACAGGACCTGGACGTGGTGCGTCAAGCGCAGGACAACGTCCTGGAACAAGCCCGCAAGGCCCTGACGGAAGCGGAAGACCCGGCCATCGCCAAGTCGCTGCAAGCCGCCGCCGGACACATGGAGACCTCGGTGACGCACCTGACGAAGGCCTCGGAATCGGCCGCGGCGACCGAGTTGACGCCGGCCCTCGGCGCGGAGCAATCGGCCTACCAGGAATTGCTCAAGCTGCGGCAGCGCGAGCACCAGATCGCCCGGGGCCGCAATAATGCGGGCCGGGGCAACAACGCCAATTCCGAGCGCTTCCAGCAGCAGTTGCAGCAGTTGGAGTTGACGCAGCGTGAGAATCGCTATGAGACACAACAATTGGCCCAGGCCCGGCAGCAGGACAGCCAGCGCGAGGACCTGCAAATGCTCAACCGGCTCCGCGACCTGGCGCGCCGGCAGAGCGAGATGAGCGACAAGCTCCGCGAGGCCGAGGCCGCCCTGCGCCAGGCCCGCAACGAACAGCAAAGGCAGGACACCCTCCGCGAGCTCCAGCGTCTGCGGGATGAGCAGCTTCAGTCCCTGCGCGATCTGGACGAGATCGG
>Ga0315289_10002907_pt1 | contig 26127 bp, 25 predicted proteins | sample YL17G11_40_MG_FD_203452 | JGI IMG/M metagenome (GOLD analysis project Ga0315289, IMG submission 203452) | Sediment microbial communities from Yellowstone Lake, YNP, Wyoming, USA - YL17G11_40 | ecosystem: Environmental > Aquatic > Freshwater > Lake > Sediment | place: USA: Wyoming | collected...
CAGCGCTTCCTGCTCGGGTATCGCCGGCTGCGGGACCTGTTCGTGGACGACCGCGCAGACGGCCCGTTCAGCCTGGCCGCACTGCTGCGCGATGTGTATGCGCCGGTCCCGCGGGTGTACCTGGAGCGGCTGGTGGACCCCCACGCGCCGCCTTCGTCGCTCCCTCCAGGGACGCGACTGGTGACGCGCTCCGTGCTGCTGTGGGCCTCCGACCCCTACCTTCAGGTGACCGCGCGCAAGAGCTTCGAATACCAGGGCACGCTGGCCCGCCGCGCGGGCGCCTCGGTGTTCGGCTACGAATTCCAGCGGCAGGGCGGCGAGATCACGGGCCGCGGGGTGTCGCGCGACAATCACGCCGTGTTCCTGCACCAGCAGCAGGCCGTGGGCCGGCGCGTGTACCTCTCCGGAGGGCTGCGCTGGGAGCAGAACAGCGTCTTTCACACGAAGCTGACCCCGCGCGGATCCGCCAGCTTCCTCATCGCCGGCGAGCACGGCCCGCTTTCCTCGACGTATCTGAGGGTGAGCGCCGCCCGGGGCATCACCGAGCCCACGCTGGTGCAGAATTTCGCCCGCGATCCCTACTACGTCGGAAACACCGCGCTGCGGCCCGAGAAGACTTCCAGTTACGAGGCCGGGCTCGTCGCGGAGTGGTTCGGCCGGAGGCTGCGCACCGAGGCCGCGGCCTTCGCGAGCTCCTTCCAGGACCTCATCGTGTTCGTGTTCCTGCCGTTTCCGGAGCCCTCCACCTGGCGCAATGTCGAGGCCAGCCGCGCCCGGGGACTCGAGTTCTCGGCGCAAGGCCGCCTGGGGTGGCATCTGTCGGTCTCCGGCCATTACACGCGCCTGGGGACCCGCATCACCCGCTCGTCCTCGCCCAATTCGCTGTTCACCGGCGAAGGCCAGGAGCTGGCCCGGCGGCCGGGCAACTCCGGCGGCGTCTCGCTCTCGCTGGCGCCGCGGCGTTGGTGGGCGCAGGCGGGCGCGGTGCTGGTGGGCGAGCGGCAGGATACCGACCTGTTCGGCGCGACCCGCAACCGCGGCTACCAGCACGTCTACCTGAGCGGCGGCTGGCGCCTGACTCGGCACGTGACGCCTTGCTTGCGCGTCGGCAACCTGCTCAACAGCCGCTACCAGGAAGTGCTCGGCTACAGCAGCCTCTCCCGCAGCGTACACGGCGGAGTGCGCCTCGAATGGTAAGGGTTCTCTGCGCCCTCTGCGCCTCTGCGGTGATGCTGTGCGCCGAGCCGCGCCGCATGGTCTCCACGGCGCCGAGTGTCACCGAGATGCTCTACGCGCTGGGGTTGGGCGACCGCGTGGTGGGGGTGACGACCTTCTGCCGCTACCCGCCCGAAGCCGCTCGCAAGCCGAAGGTCGGCGACTATCTCCGCCCTAACCTGGAAAGCATCCTGGCGCTGAAGCCGGACCTGGTGATCGTCGAGACTACGGGAATCCGCCGCACTGAGCGCCTGCCGGCCCTGCGGCTGAAGGTGCTCGAGGTGAATGACGGCACGCTGGCCGGCATCTGCGACTCGATCCGCAAGATCGGCGCGGCGGCGGGCGTGCCGGAGCGCGCCGCCGCACTGTGCCGGCAGATTCAGGCGGCCCTGGAGGACGTGCGTCGCAGCACGGCGGGATGGCCGCGGCGGCGCCTGATGTTTGTCGCCGGGCGCGCCCCGGGCCGGCTCGAGGAACTAATCGTGGTGGGGCGCGGCTCGCATCTGAACGAGTTGATCGACATTGCGGGCGCCGCTAATGCCTTCGGCGACCTGGCCGCCGCGTACGCCAAGGTATCGCTCGAGCAGGTGCTGGCCCGTAACCCCGAGGTCATCGTAGACATGGGGGAGATGGCGGACACCGCCGGGGTGACCGAGGAGCAAAAACGGGCGGTCCTGGCGCTGTGGAACGCTCAGCCGGCGCTGGCGGCGGTCAAGCGGCGCGGGGTCTTCGCGGTAGCCGCGGACGCCTTCGTGGTGCCCGGACCACGGATAGTCGAGGCCGCCCGCGAGCTGGCCCGCCTGGCCCATCCGGAGGTGAAGTTTTGAGCGGCTTCTCCCTGCGCCAGGTCGGGATGCGCTACGACGGCGCGGAGGTGCTGCGGCGGGTGACGCTCGACTTCCCAGCCCCGCAGTTCGTGGCGCTCGTCGGACCCAACGGAGCGGGCAAGTCCACCCTGCTCGGCATTATGGCCGGGCTGCGCCGGAGCTACGCCGGCTCTTGCGCGTACGGCAACCTCGAGCTGCGTTCCTGGAACCGCCGCGCCTTCGCGCGCCAGGTTGCCTTTGTGCCGCAGAGCCTGCGCGTCGAGTTCCCGTTCACCGCCGAGCAGGTGGTGCTGATGGGTCGCACTCCGCACTGCGACGGGTTGTTCGAATCGCCCGAGGATTTCGCCGCGGTCGATGAAGCGATGGCGACCACCGCGACGCTGGCCTTCCGCCGGCGCGATTTCCGCTCCCTGAGCGGAGGCGAGCGGCAACGGGTGATCCTGGCTTCGGCGCTGGCCCAGCGGCCGCGGACGCTGCTGCTCGACGAGCCGGCCACCTTCCTGGACCTGCGCCACCAGATCGCCATCTACCGGCTGCTGGCCGCGCTGAGCCGCCAAGGGCTGCTGATCATCGCGGCCACCCACGACCTCAACCTGGCCGCCAGCTACGCCGGACGCATCGTGGCGCTCCGCGCCGGCGAAGTGGCGGCGGACGCCCCGGCCCTGGATACCGACACCATCCGCGAGGTTTTCGGCGTCGAGGTCCGGATGCTGCACGGCGCCCACGGCAAGCCCTGGATCTTCTATGGCGACTGACGAGAACTGGGGACACTCCGGGCTGGGCCTGGAGCGCCAGTCAACTGGCGTGGCCCGCGGGCGTGTCCCCAATTCTCGGCGCCGCTTCTGGGCAGCGCTGGCGCTGGCCGCTGCGGTGGCCGCCCTGGTGCTGGTGGTCGCCCCGCTGATCGGACCGGCGCGGATCGACTACGCGCGGGCCCTGGCGGGTCTGTCGCCGGACCGGGAGATCCTCTTCTACGCGCGGCTGCCGCGGGTGCTGCTGGGAGCGCTGGCCGGCGGCGCGCTGGGCGTGGCGGGAGTGCTCTTCCAGGCCCTGCTGCGCGATGCCCTGGCCACGCCCTACACGCTGGGGATTTCCAGCGGCGCCTCGCTCGGTGCGGTCGTGGCGCTGTGCCTGGGCTGGCGGCAGCTTCTCGGGTTGCCCGCGGTGTGGGTGTGCGCCTTCGCCGGGGCAACGCTGGTACTGCTCCTGGTCCTGCTGATCGCCACCGAAGGCCGGCGCATGTCCTCGTTCACGTTGCTGCTGGCCGGGGTGACCATCAACAGCATCTGCCTGGCGGTGATCCTCTTTCTTCAGAACGTCGCCAGCTTCAGCCAGTCGTTCGCCATCGTGCACTGGCTGATGGGGGGCATCGACCCGGTCGAGTACGCCACGCTGGCCTGGCTGGCGCCGGCCGTGCTCGTGCCGCTGGCCTTTGCCTTCATCCACGCGCGGGACTGGAACCTGCTGGCGGTGGGCGAGGAGTGGGCCGCCGCGCGCGGCGTCCCGGTGGGAAGGCTGATGCTGGCCGGGTACCTGGCCGGGTCGCTGGTGACCGGTTCGGTCACCTCGCTGACCGGGCCGATCGGTTTCGTGGGCCTGATCGTGCCGCACGCCCTGCGCCTGAAGCTCGGCGCCGATCACCGCTTGCTGATCCCCTGCTCGTTTCTGCTAGGGGCCGCGTTCCTGGTGGCCTGCGACACGGTGGCGCGCGTGGCGCTGGCGCCGGCGGAACTGCCCGTGGGAGTGGTGACCGCCGTACTGGGCGGGCCCTTCTTCATCTGGCTGCTGCGCTCCCGCCGCCGCAGCCTGTGGCTGTGAGGCCGCCACGCTAATATGGATGAGAGCACCCCTTGATCAACAGACTCGTCCTCGAAAACCTCAGGCACCGGCCCATGCGCACCGCGCTGAGCATCCTGGCCGTGGGCCTGGAAGTCACCATGATGCTGACCCTGGTGGGAATCAGCCGCGGCATGCTGGAAGACATGGCGCGGCGCGCGCGCGGGGTGGGCGCCGACATCTGGATCCGGCCCGGCGGGGCCGCGGTGATCAGTTTCAGCTCGGCCTCGATTCCCCAGAAGATGCTGGGGTTTCTGGAAGAGCAGCCGCACGTCGAGATCGCCACGGGCAACCTCGTCTACCCCATCGGCGGCGTGGACAGCGTCACCGGCATAGATCTGGATAAGTTCAGCCGCATGAGCGGTGGCTTCAAGTACCTGGCGGGCCGTTCCATCCGCTACAGCAACGAGATCGTGGTTGACGCGTACTTCGCGCGGCAGAAGAACCTGAAAGCAGGCTCCACGCTGCGGGTGATGAACCGCGACTGGCGCGTCGCGGGCATCGTCGAGCCGGGCAAGCTGGCGCGCCTGATCCTGCCGCTCGGCATCCTGCAAGACTTGACCGCCAACACCGGCAAGCTGACGCAGGTCTTCGTCAAGCTGGACGACCCGGACAACCTGCAAGCGGTGATCGCCTCGCTGAAGAAGAAGCTGGAGAACTACCAGATCTACTCCGTCGAGCAGTTGACGTCGCTGTTTTCCGTCAGCAACGTGCCCGGCTTACGGGCCTTCATTGGGGTGATCATCGGCCTGGCGGTGGTGGTGGGCTTCCTGGTGGTGTTCCTGTCGATGTACACGGCCGTGCTGGAGCGCACGCGCGAGATCGGGATCCTGAAGGCGCTGGGGGCCTCGCCGGCTTACGTGCTGCACATCGTGGTGCGGGAGACGGCGCTGGTGGCGGTGGTGGGCTCGGTGCTGGGGGTGGGCCTGTCGTATGTGACGCGCTGGCTGGTGGCGGCGCTGGTTCCGGCCTCGCTGGTCCAGGAGATCGTGCCGGAGTGGTGGCCCATCGCCGCGGGCATCGCCCTGGCCGGAGCCTTGCTCGGCTCGGCCTATCCCGGCTGGCGCGCCGCGCGCCAGGACCCCATCGAGGCGCTGGCCTATGAGTAACGGCCCCATCATCGAGGTGCGCGATCTGCGCAAGATCTACCGCGTCGGCGACGTGGACGTACACGCGCTGCGGGGCGCCAATCTCCAGGTCAAGCGCGGCGAATTCCTGTGCGTGGCGGGGCCGTCCGGGTCCGGCAAGTCCACCCTGTTTCACGTCCTCGGCGGGCTGACTTCTGCGACCTCGGGCACGGTGCTCATCGAGGGCCGCGACCTGGCGCGCATCTCCGACGCCGCGCGCACCGAGTTGCGCAAGCAGAAGGTCGGCTTCGTCTTCCAGAAGTACAACCTGCTGCCGACGTTGACGGCGGCCGACAACATCGCCATCGCCCGCCACATCGCCGGCTGCGCGGGCGACCCGGACGCCGCCTTCGAGGAGGTGCTCGGGCTGCTGGACATCCGCCACCGGCTCCATCACAAGCCCAGCGCACTCTCGGGCGGCGAGCAGCAGCGCGTGGCCATCGCGCGGGCCATCGTCAACCACCCCGCCATCCTGCTGGCCGACGAGCCCACCGGCAACCTGGACTCGAAGAACTCCGCCGCCGTGCTAAGCGTGCTGCGGGACCTGAACGAACGGCTCGGCCAGACCATCCTGCTGATCACCCACGACCCGACCGTCGCTTCCTACGCCCACCGCCTGGTGCACATGCTCGACGGCCAGGTCGTGGAGGGATGAGGGTTTCACGGAGAGGGTTTCACGCGGACATCGCAGAGAACGCAGAGGCTTTTCAAAAATAAAACTTGGAGTTCCTCTGCGACCTCCGCGTGCTCCGCGTGAAATCCTTCTACACCGCCCCCAAACCCGGCCCGCGGATCTCGCCGGTGCGCATCATGCCGTCTTTGATGTGGAAAGTGCCGGGGAACTTGGCCTCCCACGGCTTGTTGGCGGCCGGCACGTACTGCCGGGCGTTGGCCTCGATGGCCGCCACGGTGGGCACGTGCGCGGCCAGTCCCGCCGAGTGGATCAGCGAGGCGCCGGGGGCCTGCCCGCTATGCAGCGGACTCTCCCACTTGCCTCCTCGAGTGGGCCGTTCAGGATTCGCTATCTGCGCATCCATCCTTGCTCGTCAAGCTGATTCCAGGCTCTGCGGATATGCTCCGGCTTGAAGACCTGCTGCTTGCGGGGATTCCATGCATGCATCTGGCCAATGGCTTCCTCCGCATTGGCGGCAGGCGCGTCACTTCCGGGTCCTCCGCAATGGCTCACCCAATGGATAGATGCCAGGAGTTCCATGCCGTAAGGGGTCTCGAAGCCTTCGATCAATCGAGCAACCCGTTCCAGACGGGCCAGCGATTCGGGCCTGCCGGCGAGGAAAGCAGTCGCCTGCTCGACCGCGCCGGGCAGCAACTCGATCTCCGCATTCGGCTTCTGGCTGTCGCCATAGCCACGGACAAAGTGGCCTTCCATCACCTCCAGCACTTTGTTGAGATTGGCCGCATAGGGACCGTAGTGGCCCGCCTCATACTTGAGCCGCAGGGGTTCTCCCGCCTCCTGCAAGAAGTAAGCAAGCTTATGCACTTCCAGCAGGGTACGGCTGTACTCCAGGGCAGCGTAGGCGTCCATCAATTTGATGAAGAGGGCGCGCGCAGGAGTCATGTGAGGGCGCGCGGTCCGCACGGGCATGGCCTTCGCTTCCGGTGTTCCCGCAGGCTCAAACAGCGACACGCGGACGTCCGGTAGCGGGGAGAACGCCTCCTCGATCATCGGCCGCACCTCGCGCCAGTCCAGTCCGCCAAGCCCGCACCCGAGGGGCGGCACGGCGATCGAGCGGACACCGAGCCTACGGACATCGGCGACAAGCGCCTTCAGTCCAGACCGGATATCCGCGATGCGCGACTTGCCGCGCCAGTGGCGCTTGGTGGGGAAGTTGATGATGTACCGCGGATTGATGAGCCTGCCATTGTCGAAAGTGAACATGCGTCCCGGCACAACCTCGCCGGCACGGCAGGCGGCCTCGTAGGCTCTGAAGTTGGCCGGGAATGCCTGCTTGAACTGAAGGGCGATGCCCTTGCCCATGAAGCCGACGCAGTTCACGGTGTTCACCAGTGCCTCGACGTCGGCTTCCAACACGTTGCCCTTGGCGACTTCAATCATCGGTGCTCTCTCTTCAGTAGTAGTGCCATCCTGGCCTTATTTCCACTTTGGGGTGAAATCGATCGGGATGCTGGCACAACACGACCCCTACGTTGGCTTTCACTTGCTGGTTGAGAACGCCAATGCTCCCGATCAACGACCAGTCAAGCGATTTCCAGACCAGGAACTCGGCCTGCTTGCGGCGTCGCCGGTCATTGTCGTCGGGTTCGTCGGCCCAGTAGCGCGCGCCAACGAGGTCCCAGTCGACTTGGTCAAGCTGCGACAGATCGTCGTACCAGTTGGTGAAGGTCGCCAAGCCGTGGCCGTCCGAGAACACGAACCCGCGAGCCACATCCTTCACCCGCTGCACCGTGGTCGTCAGATAGATGAGCGGCGCCTGCCCTTCGTTGTAGCCGGCCACGCGCCCGGTCCTAAGGTTCAGCAGCATCACGGACAGGGGACCGAAGTAGAACGAGACGTAGTCGTGGCACGTGCCGCCAGGCCCGCATCGGATCGGCTTGGCGTGCCGGCTCACCTGGACCCCTACGTTGTGGATCCTGCGGTATGGCAGGCCGTCCACCGGCGTCCAGTTGGGCGCATGGACCGCTCCGCGAGTGAGCAGGGTGGGCAGGCTCTCCACATGAACGAGGCGGTAGATCGTAATCGGGCCAGGAGGCACAGCCGCCGGCGTTATTAACCCAGAGTTCAACGTGCAGCCCCTTCGGTGCGGACGCCGATAGCGCGGGCGAGATCCGAAACATGTTCTGATTGGTGGGTTATGCCGTGTTCGTGGCGAAGGCGGCCAAAAGAACCGTGAAGGCTTGTCAGGTACATCGGATCGGCAGTCCAAGGAGCCAACCCGCCATGTCGAAGCGATGAGCCAAGGACATCGGCATACCGGCTCAGCTTCGCCGATTGCCGTAGTGTGAAGTAGAGCTCGAACGTGCCGTTCATCACCCAGTCCTTGAACTTCTCCTCAAACTTCTCGGACACCAGAACGTGGCGAGAACACTGGCCAAGCGCTAGGACACTGCTCTTCGGAATATTCCCGTTCCCGGGGTCGGCCTGGACGGAGCGGAGGGTCACGTTGCCCTGGCCTTCGGGAATATCGTCGGCCGCTTTGACCCAGTCCCGGATCGCCGAAACAGCCTCATAGATCAGATGGTTGTAGCGTACCGGGAATGTCTCCTCGAGGTCAACGAGCGGACCGCAGGGTTCACAGTTTCGGACCATTCGCTCCACCAGCGGCGGGAAATAGTACAGCCACATGTGCCACTCGATGCCCTGATAGAGCGCTTCCCGGACCATGATGTCGAACAACCGGACTGTGGCGTAGAGCGGCGAGCGCCACATCGCGCGTTTCTGGAAGTCGCCGGCACCCTGATTGTTCGGGTCGCCCGCGGAATCGGCGGCGAGCCGGTCCAGTTCGCGCAGTGCGAACTCACCCATGGGCTTCCACATCCCGAGGTCCTGCGCGACTCTTGCGTCCTTCAACAAGAAGTGGATCAGGCGGTTGGACTCGGGAATGTCGTAGCGATGCCCTCGCGAGATGTTCCGGTTCTTCTCAATCTCCCAATATAACACGCTCGCAGGGTTGGCCATGAGTTCGGCTAGAAGGCCTGACATGAACTCGGTCTGGTCGAACCGTCCCGGTAACCCGCGGACGATGTCGATCCCCAGATACGGCCGCGCCCTTGAAGCAGCTTCCATGAAGCGTGGTGTCATCAGAACGCTCTGGACCACTTGGGCTGCGGCGTTCCGTTCGGAAGAATAGGTCGGAAGACAGCGGATCAAGGGCCGCGCGAGCCATTCAGGAATCCGATCCACTAAGCCGCGCGCTGGCGGACCCTCCATCACTCGGATTAGGTCTTCTAAAAAGAAGCTTGGCTGCACTCGCGACACAAGGCGCCGGCGAAGGGCGGGCAACCAGTAGTCGGCCCGGTAGATTCGGAAGAATTCTTTCACGTTCCTCTGAAAAAGCGAGAGCAGCTCCGGATAGGATTCCGCCCAAAGCAATTCCTGGCAAAGCTCCGTGAACTTTCCAATGCGGCGGCGGGACAGACGTGCACGGTGCACGCGGAGTCCGAAGAACACTGCGAGGAATAGAACCAACAGCGGCCTGACGTTGGCTGGCGTGAAGCCCATCGGCCACTCTTCCGAAGCCGGTGCCCAGCCGCGGGCCACGAAGAACCCGTAGTATTCCAGAAAGAAGAAAACGGGCAAAAAAACTATCAGGAGGGCACCCCACTCGAACGGGCCGACGCGAAAGCGCAATTCCATCTGGCGCTCTCTGGGAATGATTGCGTAGAGCGCCATGAGTAAGCCTGCGAGCGTGAGTAGGAGTTCCATTGGACTCCTTGCGCTCCTCAATCAGGAGCAGCCTGGAGCGCCGAGCGGATCGCAAGGTCTTTCACACCGCCCCCAAACCCGGCCCGCGGATCTCGCCGGTGGCCATCATGCCGTCTTTGATGTGGAAAGTGCCGGGGAACTTGGCCTCCCACGGCTTGTTGGCGGCCGGCACGTACTGCCGGGCGTTGGCCTCGATGGCCGCCACGGTGGGCACGTGCGCGGCCAGTCCCGCCGAGTGGATCAGCGAGGCGCCGGGGCAGGTCAGGTCCTGCACGCACAAGAACATCTTGAACTTCTGCGCGGCGGCGGCCATCAGCAGCGCCTGGGTCTGGCCCTTGCAGGCCTTCAGCGCCACTCCCGTGTAGCCCATCTCGCGGGCCAGCAAGAGGCTCTCCAGGTCGGTGAGGGATTCGTCGATCACGATGGGCCGGAGCTTCGCGGCCTGGTGCATGACGTTCGCCCGGTGGGCCTTCAGATCCCGCGCCGTGGGCTGCTCGATGTACTGGATGCGCGCGAAGCCCGCCGGCGTCTTCTCCTGGACCTGCCGCAGAAGGGCCAGCAGGTAGTCCACGTTGGGGCAGCGCTCGTTGAAGTCGGCCGAGTAGAACCAGCGGCTCACGCCGCGTTTGGCCTGGGCTTCCGCGGCCACGCGGTCGATGTGCAGCACCCGCTCGACGTCCCACTTCAAGTCATCGCCGTTCAGCTTGATCTTCAGGTGCGTCAGGCCGTTGTAGTTGATCCACTCCGGCAGCGTCTCGGGCAGGCCGTCGCCCACGCGCTTGGTGATGTCGCGCTCCTCGATGGCGTCCAGCGCGCCGATCAGGTGATACAGCGGCATGCGCGCCTTGGGTTCCCGCGTGACGTAGCGCTCCAGGTATTCGCCCTTGAACTCGGGCGTGAGGTAGCGCGCCAGGTCGTACCGCATCAGGTCCGGCCCGTAGGTGCGGTAGCAACTGCGCCCGTGGAGCTTGCCGAAGGCGTCGTGGATGGCGGCGTCGAAGGGGCTGGCTACCACCAGCGCGGCCAGCTTGGGGATGGGCTCGGCCAGCTTCAGCTCCCGCGAGACCTCGGCGGCCGCCTTCAAGTACTCCGGCTCGAGCGCCACGGTGAGGTCCACCGGGTGGCCCGCCTCCTTGCAGTCCGCAGTGATCTTCCGGATGCGCTCGGCCAGGCGCTTCATCGCACCCAGCGTGGTTTCATAACCCATCACCCGCGAGGGGAAGGCCCAGATGTTGCCCAGCGGCATCGAGCCGAATCCCTTCGCCGCGCGCCCGGCGCTCGAGCGCACCACGCAGTTCACGTTCAACAGCGTGACCCGGTCCAGCGGGATCCCGCCGAACTTGATGGGCGTGCGGTAGAGGTAGTCCTCGTAGCCGAAGGTGACCTCCTCGAGGCGGATGTCGGTGGCCTTGCCGGCGGCGCTGCCGATCAGCAGCGAGGCCACGAAACTGCGGCGGCTGAGTGCTTCCATCGTGATTTGCTCGACCGCAGTATACCGCAGCCAGCAGACTAGAAAGTCTGTGCCACAGTTTGGGCTTGCGCGCGCTCGCGAGCCTGAGCCTGCATCTGCAGCGAATGGATTTGGGCGGCCTTGGAGTCAGATACCCCGCCACCTCGTGGGCGCGCAATCGGCTGGCTTTCGCGCGAGCGGCCGCAGCCGCGCGCTCACCGCCATCGAGGGAAGCGTGTACCTGGGCCTGGCCGTCTCGCCGGACCGCAAAACCGTGCTGTTCACGGTTGCAGAGCCGCTCAATCGTGACCTGATGCTCGTCGAGAACTTCCGCTGAGGCGCGGCCTGGCCCCGTGCTAGCTTAGAAGCATGCGACTGTTACGTGCCTTTTGCGGCGTGTGGCTCTGCGCGGGCCTGCTGGTGGCCGCCGATCAGCTCTCGAACCGGCGCGCGCCGGGGTTCTCGCTGCCCGACCTGAACCTGAAGCAGCACGACCTGGCGGACTACCGCGGCAAGATCGTGCTGCTGGACTTCATGAAGACCGACTGCCCGCACTGCCAGGCACTATCGCGGCAGCTCGAGCAGGTCAAGGCCAAGTACGGCTTCAAGGTGGCTATCCTTTCGATAGCCATCCCGCCGGACAACCAGCAGACGGTGGTTCGCTACATCCAGACGAACTTCCTGACCACCCCCGTCCTGTTCGACTGCGGCCAGATGGCGGCTTCCTATCTGAAGATCGGCCCGCAGAACCCCACCGTGGACCTGCCCCACCTGTTCGTCATCGACGGCGAGGGCCTGATCCGCCACGATTTCGCCTTCGAGGCCGACCGCGAGATCCTCGAAGGCAAGGGTCTCTTCCCGGTGCTGGACCGCCTGCTGGCGGGCGCTCCCGCCGCCGGCAAGAAGCGCTGAGTCATGAAACCAGCACTGGTTACGTTGCTCGCGGCCCTCACTTGCGCCCTGGCGCAAAGCCCGAACGACCCTCTGAAGACGCTGCGCCCGGAGCATCCCCGCCTGATCGCCCTGGATAAGGACCTCCAGGAGATTCGCGCCCAGATCCGGCGCGATCCGCTGGCGCGTAAGATTTACGACCAACTGGTCAGCGAGGCCGGCGAGATCCAGAACGCCCCCACGGTCGAGTACAAGATCGTGGGCCCGCGCCTGCTGGCGCAGAGCCGGCGCTGCCTGGACCGCGTCTACACGCTGGCCCTGCTCTACCGGCTGGACGGCAAGAAGCAGTACCTCGAGCGCGCCTTGCGCGAGCTCCGGGCCGCGGCCGGCTTTCCGGACTGGAATCCCTCGCACTTCCTCGACACCGCCGAGATGACGCACGCCTTCGCCATCGGCTACGACTGGCTCTACCAGAGCCTGACCCCGTCGGACCGCGCCTGGATCCGCCAGGCCCTGGTGGCCAAGGGCCTCAATCAGGCGCTGCCCATCTACGAGGCCCAGCGCTGGTGGACCGTCAACCGCTTCAACTGGAACCAGGTGTGTAACGGCGGCATCGCCATCGGCGCGCTGGCCATCGCCGAGGAGGAACCCGCCAAGAGCGCCGCCGTGCTGCGCTACGCGCTCAAGTCCCTGCCCCTGGCCCTCGCCTCCTACGGCCCGGACGGCGGCTGGCCCGAAGGTCCCGGCTACTGGCACTACGCCACCCGCTATACCACCTACTTCCTGGCCGCGCTGGAAACGGCCCTGGGCTCGGACTTCGGCCTCTCGGCGCTGGAAGGCTTCGAGCAGGCCGGCCGCTTCCGCGTCTACTTCTGCGGCCCCTCCGGCAGAACCTTCAACTACGCCGATGCCGGCGACTCGATCGGCGGGGCCGCCGAGATGTTCTGGCTGGCGCGCCGATTCAAGGAGCCCGTCTACGCCTGGCACCAGCAGCAGCGGCTCCAGGGGGCTACCCGGCCCGACGCCCTGGACCTGGTCTGGCGCCAGAAGGAAGCTCGCACCCCGCGCCAGGCCCGCTGGCCGCTGGATGCGCTTTTCAAGGGCGTGGGCGTGGCCTTCTTCCGCAGCTCCTGGGAGGATCCCAACGCCATCTTCGTGGGGGTCAAGGCCGGCGATCTGAAGGTCGGTCACAGCCAGCTCGACCTGGGCAGCTTCGTTCTGGATGCCGGCGGCCAGCGCTGGGCCATCGACCTGGGCGCGGACGACTACAACATGCCGCAGTACTTCGGCAAGCTGCGCTGGACCTATTACCGCATGCGCACCGAGTCGCACAACACCGTGCTGCTCGATGGCGAGAACCAGGATCCCAAGGCCGAAGCTCCCATCCTGGCCTACCGCTCCGCTCCCGAGCTGGCCTTCGTGCGGGTGGACCTGACGAAGGCCTATCCGGGCAAGGTGAAGCGGTTCGAGCGCGGCGTGGCCCTGGTGGGACGCCGCCAGGTGATCGTTCAGGACGAGATCGCCTCCGAGCAGCCCGTGGAAGCCCTCTGGGGCATGGTGACCGGCGCCGAGGCCACCCTCAAAGGACGGACGGCCACGCTCCGCAAGGGGGACTGGAGTCTGGAGGCCCGCATTATCGCGCCACCGGATGCCACCTTCGACCTGGCCCCCACCACGCCGCCCGCGCCGCAGAATCCCAACACGGGCACGCGGAAGCTGGTGGTGAAGTTGCCGGCGAAGGTCACCGCTCTGCGGCTGGTGGTCGCCCTGACGCCGCAGGGGCCGGCCCCCGGCGCGCGCCTGCTGTCGTGGATCGACCGGCCGCTGGCCGAATGGTAGGGAAAAAGTATGCTGCTGGCCGCAGCCCTCGGCTTCGGTTTGCTGTTGGCTGCCCCGAGCAGTGAAGAACTGGCTCAGGCCGTCAAGGCCGGGGACATCGAACGCGTCCGGGCGCTGCTCGCGGCCGGCGCTGAGGCCAACGCGCGGGACCCGCTGGGCGGCACCCCGCTGCACGACGCGGCCTGGGCGGGGCATCGAGCCATCGCCGAGTTGCTGATCGCCCACCGGGCCGACCTCAACGCCCGGCACGCCGAGGCCGGCTCCACCCCTCTGCACTACGCCGTGATCACCAACCGCCGCGAGGTGGTCGAGTTGCTCCTCGACAACGGCGCCGCCGTGAGGGTGCGCGACCGCTCGGGCTCGACCGCCCTGCACCTGGCCGCCAACCGCGGCTACCAGGAGATCGTCGCGCTGCTGCTGGCGCGCGGCGCCGGCCTCGAGGACCAGGACGAGAGCGGCGCCACGGCGCTCGAGGAGGCCGTCTGGAAGGGGCAGACGCTGGTGGCGAAGCTGCTCCTCGAGCGCGGCGCGAGTTTTCGCGCCCGCAACCGCGAGACCGGCGCCACGCTGCTGCACGCGGCCGCGGTGAAAGGTCATGCGGACGTGGCCGAGCTGCTGCTGGCGGCCGGGGCGGACCCGAATGCCCAGGACACCTCCGGCGCCACGCCGCTCGACGAGGCCCTGCGCTACCGTCACAGCCGCGTGGTGGACCTGCTGCTCAAGCGCGGCGCCACGCTGGCCGGGCCCGGCGGGGCCGCGGATCGCCGCCTGCAAGAGGCGGTGCTGCGCGGCCAGACCGACGTGGTGAGGCTGATGCTCGCGAGCAGCGCGAAAGTCAACCGGCGCACGCCCCAGGGCGCCACCCTGTTGCACGATGCCGTGCTCAAGGGCCACCGCGAGATCGCCGAGTTGCTGCTCGAGGGCGGCGCTCGCGTCAACGAGCGCAGCAGCACCGGCGCCACGCCCCTGCACGACGCCGCCATCGGCGGCAGCGCCGCGGTGGCCGAGCTGCTCATCGGCCGCGGCGCCGCACTCGACGCCCAGAGTGCGGAATCCGGCGCCACCCCCTTGCACCTGGCCGCTAGTTGGGGCCGGCTCGAGGTGGCGGAAGTGCTCGTCCGCAAAGGCGCGGACCTGAACGCCCGCAACAAAGACGGCAAGACCCCCTTGCGCCTAGCCATTGACAACCTTCAGCAACCGGTCGCCGAGCTGCTCCGGTCGCGTGGAGCAAAGCCTTAGACTCCCCTAAAGAAAAGACCCTAACCTGCCGTTCTCCTCCCCGGTGCCTAGACCCAAGACCCCCCGCGCGCTGGTCGGAGCCCTGGGCCTGCTCAAGAAAGACTGGCAGGCCGGGTTCCGTGACTTGGCCCACCTGCTGGAACACGGTGGCGGAGCTTTGGACCGCCGCTTTCTGGCCCAACTGCGCCAGCGGGGCTGCGACGCCAAGCAGCGTAAGGCGCTCGCGGCCGTCACCGGCGGCGCGGCGGTGCAAATCCTGGCGCAAGGCCGGCCCGTGTCCTGGTTCCTCGAGCAGGTGGACTACAACGGGCGGCGGCTGGCCAAGCTGAATCTGCCTCCCAGCGCCGTCTTGGAGTTCGTCGCGTCTTACGATCAGATGCTCGAGAAGGAGCTGGGCCGCAGGGCGCCCCAGCCAGCCGCGGCGTTCCACCCCATCCGGCAGCAACTGAAGGCCTGTATCGCCATTACGCTGAACAACGCCTTCTACCAGGTCCGCGAAGCCGAGACCAGGGTCTTCTATGAGCTGGGCCGCGCGGAGCTCGAGGCGAAGCACCAGGCGCAACTGCTGGCCCGCTCGGAGACTGTCCTCCGCCGCTTTTGCCAGGCGCAGGCCGCGCGCATCCTGATCCGAGGAGGACAAGACGCTCTGCCCCGCGAGCTGTCCCGGCCGCGCTACCTCGACTTGGGGCGGGGCGGCTCCGCGAAGCTGTTGCTGGCGCCGCACTGGACGGGCCTGTACCGCTCGGCGTGGTCTATTCCCCTGCCGAGCCCCGGCCGCCTGGCCGGCGTCATGCAGTTCGGCTTCTCGAAACCCTACCAGTGGCTGCCCAGGGAACTGCAACTGCTCGAGGCGGCGGGAGAACGCTGCCGGCTGGCGGCCGAGAAGATGCGCCTGCTCGAGGAGTTGGCGGCCAGCGAGGAGCAGGTCCGCAAGCTGGCCGGCCACATGCTCCAGGTCGAGGAGGCCGAGCGGCGTCGCATCAGCCGGGAACTGCACGATGAGACGGGCCAGTTGCTGCTCTACCTCCGCCTCCAGTTGGAAATGCTCGAGAACCGGGCGACCGAGGCAGCGCCGGAGCTCAAAGCCGGCCTGGCCGGGGCGCGGCAGTTGATCGAGCAGACGATTGTCGAGATCCGGCGCCTGCTGGCCGACCTGAGCCCCGCCGTGCTCGAGCAACTGGGGCTGCCGGCCGCCCTGCGCCAGCTTGTGAGCCGCTTCCGGCGCCTCCACTCGTTCGCCCTCGAACTGAACTTGGCCCGCCTGGGGCGGCTGGCGCCCAAGATTGAAACCGTAGTCTACCGGCTGGTCCAGGAATGCCTGAACAACATTGCCAGGCATTCCTCTGCCCGCACCGTAATGGTCTCCTTAGAGAGAGTCGATAGAGCACTCAGACTGCAGGTCAGTGATGACGGTATAGGGTTCGACGTCGAGGCGGCGTTGGCGAAAAAGGGTTCTTTCGGACTGGCAGGCATGCAAGAGCGGGTTGCTCTCCTCGGCGGTCTCTGCGAGCTTGAGAGCCGTCCCGGGCAGGGAACCAGGGTGGCGGTCTGGCTGCCCCTCCCACGTCCGGATGCAGCGGAAGCCAGGAGCCTGCGTCAGGGAGCGCCCGTGGCCGGCAGGCCTGCCTCGCCGCTGTTCCAGAGAGGCTGACAAACATGCCCAAGATTCGTATTCTGTTGGCGGATGATCACACCCTTTTCCGCCAGGGTATCAAGACCCTGCTCAGTGCGGAAACGGACATGGAGGTGGTGGGCGAGGCCGCCAACGGTGGCGAAGCCATCGAGCGGGCCACCGAGTTCCGGCCCGACGTCGTCTTGATGGACATCGGGATGCCGGGCTTCTCGAGCTTCGAGGCCGCGCGGCAAATCCGCAAGAACCGGCCCGATACCAAGGTCCTCTACCTCACCATGTACGACGACGAGGACTATCTGGTCGAAGGCATGGAGGCCGGCGGCAACGGCTACGTGCTGAAGGACTCCCCGGCCCCGCAACTGCTGGCGGCCGTCCGCGACGTCCAGCGCGGCGGCAGCTTCCTGAGTCCCCGCATGTTGTCCCAGTTAGTGGACGATTTCCGCTCCCGCATCAAGTCCGCCACCCGTGTGCCGCGTTTCGCCACCCTGACTGCGCGCGAGAAGCAGGTGCTGAAAATGCTCGCCGAGGGCAGTTCGGTCAAGGAGATCGCCTGCGATCTGAACCTCAGCGTCAAGACCGTGGAAGCCCATAAATTCAACCTGATGCGCAAGCTGGACATCCACAACAAGGCCCACCTGGTCCAGTACGCCATCCAGAAGAAGATCATCCGCATCCCCAGCCTCGGTTGACCCCGGAGGCCGCGCGCCTGATCCGCGAACACCAGCGCCGCAATGGCGCGCGCACGCCCATCCTGGCGATGACCGCTCACGCTATGCGCGGCGACCCCGAGAAATGCCTGGCCGCCGGAATGGACGCTTACCTCTCCAAGCCCGTCCAGCGGGAGGAACTCGAGGAGGCCATCCGCCAGGGTGATCCCCGCCTGCCTGCTGGCGGCGCCCCGGCCGTCACGCTCCCCTCGAGCACCGGCCACCAACCGCTCCCTTGCCCCCCAGTGCAGGCGTCTCCCCCCAATTCCTCACTCCCCCACACCTTGCCGGCCGACCGTTTACAATAGGAAGTGCCGCCGGTCGGGGCGTGGCGCAGCCTGGTAGCGCACCTGCCTTGGGCGCAGGGGGTCGGCAGTTCGAATCTGCCCGCCCCGACCAATGGAATCAAGCGGATGCCGCGAAGGATATGCCACTCGGCGAAGCGGCTGTAGATGATTCCGTAGCCGGTGCTTTCCGTCGCAAGTGACGTTTGGCAGATGGCACGGACGTCCCACCGAGCATTTTCAGTGAGTCACTGGCAGGTCAACTCGCCGCCGCACTGAGCACTTGACAGCCGCCAGCACTGGCAACAGACTGGGGTTCGTATGAGTTCCAATCGGCAATTGCTTGAGGGCCTAGCCGCTTCCGGCGGCATCCGGGTGCGGCTCGGCTCGACTTTTTCGGGAATGCCGCGGGAGTTGCCGGCCGGCTTCGACTTTGGGCGGATCGAAGGCATGATGCTAGGCTTGGCGATCGGTGATGCGCTTGGAAATACGACCGAGAGCTGCCTCCCCAGCGAGAGGCGCGTGCACGGAGAGATCCGCGACTACGTGGGCGACAGGGGCTATCCATCGGACGACAGCCAGTTGGCATTCTGGACGCTCGAACAACTCGCCGCGGATCGCGGTTTCGTCCCCGAGCGGGTGGCTCGCCGGTTCAGTCAGGGGCATATCTTTGGCATCGGGCGCACGGTTCGCCAATTCCTGGCCGCCCTCAAGGGCGGCTCTCCGTGGCAGCAATGCGGGCAACACTCCGCGGGTAACGGTGCGCTGATGCGGATCGCGCCTGTTCTGATTCCGCATCTGCGCGCACCGTCTCCGGAGCTGTGGGCCGATGCGGCGCTGTGCGCGATGATCACGCACAACGACTCGGTCGCAATCGCTTCTGCGGTCGCCTTCGTTGCGCTGCTTTGGGAACTGCTCGCGATCGATGCGCCGCCGACTCCGGAATGGTGGCTGTCACGGTTCGTGGCGGTTCTGCGCGACCTGGAATGCGGAGACTCGAACAAGGCCCGCAGCCCTCAACTGGCGGACTTCCAGGGACCGCTTTGGAACTTGCTCGAGCAGGAACTGCCCAGGGCCCATGACCAAAACCTGCCCGTCCTGCAGGCATGCAGCCGGTGGTACTCCGGGGCGTACCTGCTCGAAACGGTTCCGTGCGTGCTTTACACGCTAATGCGACATGGCGACAAACCCGAAGAAGCAATCGTGCGGGCGGTGAATGACACGTGGGACAACGACACTGTCGCCGCCATCGTCGGAGCGGCGGTCGGGGCGCTGCACGGGCGTGCCGGCCTGCCGCACAGGTGGGTCGAAGCCCTCTCCGGCCGCACCACCGCCGATGATGACGGGCGGATGTTCGAACTGCTCGCTGCCGCGCGGGACCTGTGGGGCTGAACTCCTCAACCCCAAGGCTCAGGGGTTCCAAGCAGCCGCGCGGCGAGCGTCAGGGCATCGACGGGCCAGTACTCCTCCGGTCTGGGCCGGCACACACCCTGGCGTCCCTTTTCCGGCCGGCAACTGAGAACGCAATCGAGCCACTGCTGCGGCACCGCTTGCAGTCCCCAGGCAGCGCCCAGGAGCGCGCCGGCGATGGCGGCGTTCGTGTCTGTGTCGCCGCCCCGCCGCACGGTGTCTACAACGCCCTCCTCCAGGTTCGGCGCATGGAGTAACTGAAAAAAGGCGTTCTGAAACGCGACAAGGACCCAGCCCGGTTTGCGGTCGTAATCGGCGGGCGGGCGCGATTCCGCCTCTCGCAGGCGTTCGCAAATGGTGGGGCCGAGGCTGTGCTTCTCCGAGATTTCGAGTGCGTAATGGTAGATCCGGTCTGGCGGCCCGCCGGTTCGGATTGCGAACGCCACCGCGGCGGCGTAGACGACGTTCGAGTCCTGGCAGACCGGGTGCGGGTGTGAAAGAGATGCATCCGTCCGGGCGCACGCAGCGAGTTCCGTCGGGCCAAGCCGGACGCCGAAGATCCCGAGCGGGCTGATCCGCATCAGCGCGCCGTTAGCCTGGCTGCTGCGGTTCGCCGCTTTTCGTGCAGCGGGGGCCATGCCCGCGGCGGCCCGGCCGGCTGCCGCTGCGGCCGAAAGCGCGGTCCTGGTCGTGCCGCCGATGTCGAACGGCGCCGATGCGTACCAAGCCGCGTAGGCCCGTGCGACCGTTTCCTCGTCGTACCTGCCAAGCAGCGCCAGCGACCGGGCGAGCGCGAGCGCAAGTTCGGAGTCGTCGGTCGGCTGCCCCGCAATCGTGCCCCACGTGCCGCCATCGCTCAGGAACCGCACTCCGCCAGGGTAACGGTGCTCGATGGAAGCAGCGGTCTCGAACTCGACGAGCGAGCCGAGCGAATCACCGCCAATCTGACCGACCAGACACCCCTGCGCACGAGACAAACAGGCCGAACGGGGTTGATCGAAGGCGGTTTCTCTATGCATGGGTCGCTCTTGATCGTATAGCGGGACGACACCGAACACAACCGGACGCCAACGGCTGACTCGGGACGGAGCAGCGTCGGTCCTGAGTTCACTCCGTTGGTCGAGCTGGGTGACGCAACAGCCAGTTCCTCAGGTCGCGCCAGGAGTCCTGGCGCATACAAGAGATCCGTTCCGCAAAGGCGAACGGTGCATACGCCGCGGATCTGGAAATCGCCTAACGAGAGCGTCTCTTGCACCTCCGGCGAACCGTTGATTCAGCCGCGCCAATGTCGGGCCGCTCAGGCATTGGACTCTGATATCCGGAACTGTAGATGATTTTGTAGCTGCCCGGTGCTTCCAGGCCCAACAGGCTTCAACAAGTTTCAACCGGACGGCCGTATCTACTTGAAACCTAAGCACCTGAAAACACGGCCTTTTCGGAGTCTGCCCAATTCTGCCTTGGGCGCAGGGGGCCGGCAGTTCAAATCTGCCCGCCCCGACCAATGGAATCAAGGCGATAGGGGTATTTCACCGCGTCGGTGAAAACCCAGGCCAGTCAATTCCGTAGCCGATGCTTTCCACGAGTGTGAACGCGCTGCAAGACGGCACCTCGGACAAGGCGAGTATTTTCAGCCAGAAGCTGGCAGATCACTTGCCTAAATGACAGGTGCGTGGCCTCGGCCAACTGGCCTCTCCCGGTTCCCTCATGGGAAACATGGGAAGGCATGCCCCTCCGGCCGATAGGTGCTATGATCTGGGTTTCCATGCTCGGCAGAGCCGCGGAAGATTGGACGGCTAGAAGGAAGGTGACCAACTCGGCGCGCACATTGGCCTTCTTGGCGCTGGCGGTGGTCTTTGCGGGCTGTGCAAGAAAGACCACTCCAGAGGGATACCGGGTGGTCAGTTACGACAACAATACGAAACAGTGGACGATCATTCGGAACGGAACATTCGAGGGGGAGTATCGGATCAAACGCCTGACTAACCTATTCGCGCAAGTCCATCGCTTCCGCGGGCCTCACTGTCCTCCTTCGAGCGGCCCCGCCTCCTCGTACACGCGAATATGGCCCGCTTCGACGAGCCAAAGCCGGCCGGCAATCGATGCGGTCTGAAGCGCCGCCAGCAGGCTCCGAACCAAGCCCGTCAACGGGCTTAGAGACGCTACTCGCGGCAGGCGCAACACAGCTATGCCGGGCGTATTGTGCGGCGGGAATCGAAGCACGTCGGCGAAGTCGAGGTCCAACGAAATCAGGCACCGGTGCTCCGCGATGCAGATCTCGAACAGGCGCGCGTCGCTGGTTCCGCTTAGCTTCTCCTGCGCGATGGTTTCCACATCGTGCCCGGACTCGGCAACGAGCCCCGCAGTTCGAGAACCGAGATTCTCATCAAGCTTGAACTTCATGCCGCGCTCTGCCCGGGCAGATCGACAAACCGGCCGCGACTCATCTCGGCGCCGTAGGCGATGGCCGCCAGGATGTCATCGCGGGTCAGTTGCGGATACTCCTCCAGGATCTGTTCCATGCTCATTCCTGAAGCCAGGAAGTCCAGCAGCAAGGAGACCCAAATTCGCGTACCACGAACGCACGGTTTGCCGAAGCAGACGTTGGGGTCGACTGAGATCCTGCTCAAGAGCGGGTTCATGGCGTGCCGATCCTTTCGAACTTCAGGATACCAGTCTTGGCAATCGCGGCGGCGCGCCATCCGCCGAACCCTGAGGCCTTCGAGCACTGTAGATGATTTTGTAGCTGTCCGGCGCTTCCAGGCTCAACAGGATTCAACAGGCTTCAACCGGATGCCCGTATCCGCTTGAAACCTAAGCAGTTGAAAACAGGCAGTTTTCGCGGGACAATGCGAACCGCCTTGGGCGCAGGGGGTCGCCAGTTCGAATCTGCTCGCCCCGACCATTCTCTGCCGATGAGTTGTTTACCCCCCTGAAGCCTGCCCGATCGAGTTGCAGCGCCTTCCAGGATTCCGTCCCGGGGGCCAGCTTTACAGATTTCGAGCAAGTGTCAAGCTGCTCCCGTGGCTCCCGCTCCGCTCACCCGCTCAGGCAATGCCCAGCAGTTCGTTGAAGAAACCGACCAGATACTTCCAGATCACGTAGTAGACCACCAGTACGATCGGGAAGGCCAGCAAAAAGGCAGTGGCGAAAGAGCTGGGGAACGCGAACCCCAGGACCATGGCACCGCCCACCGCCAGCGGGGTCACCAGCACGGGCAGGACCGCGCCGTGAAGCCCCAGAGGAAGGCGACGGTGCGAGTGCCGGGACACGTACAGCAGGTTCCAGAGGCCCCACAGGTTGGGGACCAAGGCCAGCGGGAATACGATGATACGTTCGATGGGAACGTCCACATCGTAGACGAAGCGGGCCACGCAGAAAACGGCAAAGATGACCAGCACAAACACGGTGGGGACGACAATCCCCGCCATGTAGGCGCGCAGATAAGGGTGTGCACTCATACCGCCCTCCCTCAAAGCTGACAAAGCAGGCCTGGAATCACTTCCGGGAAAAGCCAGAGCCAGACCAAGGTCAGCGCCGCCAGGGCGCAATCGAGCCAGGACGCCCGTGTGGGCTGGCGGTCCAGCCTTCGCAGCATCCGAGGCCACAGGTCTTGCTTCAGCTCCGCATCCTCCCGCGGCGCGATGGCGCCTCGCAGAAGCTTCAGTGTACGCCTTCTCCTCGATGAGCGCCCGTGTCGCCACCGCCTGGAGTCTTGCCGGCAACTGGCGGAAGGCCAGCCGGATGGCATTCTGGACATCACGCTGGGCAGCGGGATCGGGAGGCAAACCCCCGGCCCACCTCTGCGGCGCGTTCCGCGGGAGGCCGTCCCCCACTATTCTTACCGATGGGCAGTGCCCGCGGTTTCACATTTTTCGCCGAGCAACCACACCGATCCGCAGGTTCCCACGGGCTGAATCTGCCCGCCCCGACCAACGCGGAAGGCAGTCGGGGTATATTGGTAGCCATGACCAAGAGAATGACTCTCATCGCCGCGTTCGTGGCGATCGCTTGTCTCGGCGGCCTCGCCGTCGCGGCCGCGGCCCAGGCTCAGACCACGCCCCCGCCGAAGCCGCCGCCCGCGGCGCCTGGGGCCGTGCAGCTTAGGGATGGCGTCTACTGGATCAAAGGCGGAGCCGGCGCGAACACGGGCTTTGTCATCGCCAAGAAAGAGGTCGTGGTCATCGACGCCAAGATGACCGAAGACGCGGCCAAAGCGATGCAGGCCGAGATCCGCAAGCTCACCCCGAATCCCCTGAAATACATCGTTCTAACTCACAGCGACGGCGACCACGTCAACGGCCTCTCCGGGTTTCCCAAGGGCCTGACCATCGTCGCCCACGCCAACTCCAAAAAGGACATGGAGGAAGCCTTCAAGAACCCGAAGCTGAGCGCGCTGGTTCCGTATTTGCCGACTGAGACGTTCCCCGGCAACCGGCGGCTCAACGTCAGCGGTGTCCGCACGGACCTGCTCTACTTCGGCCCGGCGCACACCAGCGGGGACGTGGTGGTCTACCTCCCGGGCCAGAAGATCGCCTTTATCGGTGACCTGGCGTTCACTGGCCGCGACCCGCTCATCCACCGCCAGAAGGGCGGCACCTCCTTCGGTTTGGTCCAAGTCCTGAAGAAGATCCTCGCCCTGAACGCCGACACTTTCATTTCCGGCCACAGCGAACCGCTGAAGAAGGCCGACCTCCAGGCGTTGCTGACCTCCATCGAGGAGAAGCAGGCCAAGGTCAAGGCGCTGGTCCAGCAAGGGAAATCCCTGGACGAAATCAAGAGCACCTTCGGCGTGACCGACGCGCCCGCTCAAGCCGCCCAGCGCCGGCCGGGCTTCATCGAGATCATCTACTTGGAACTCACCGAGAAGAAATAGGTATCCGTCCGGCGCACCCACGCATGGGCTTGCGGGCACGTGCGGAGGAGGAGGAATACCGTAACCACCGTGCAACCCTTCGCGCCAGCGTACTTCTGACACGCTTCCTCGACGTCCCCCTCATCCACCACCCTCTCCTCCCCCTTCTTCCCCCCTCCCCACGCAGTACAGTAGTCACTGGAGGACCCCACGCACACTTGGCTACTCTTCCTGGCGACGGCACTAGTGCTGGCGGCGCCCGGGCCGCGGATTTACATAGCGACGGACCTCGAGGGCGTCGGCGGGGTCAACAGTTGGGACGAGCAGGTCACGCCCGGCCAGCGCCGCTTCGAGGAGAAATCCGTGCCCCCCCGCGTCTTCCAGGGCCGCGACATCCTGGACGCCTATCGCCAATGGCTCCGCCGCTAGCCCCACCCACCACTCACCACCAACCCGCTTGCCGCCCGCGGCGCGAACCTCTCGTGCCATAATTACCGACGTGCGCCCCTGGTTCCTCCCCCTCGTCCTGCTCGCCCTCTCTCACGCGGCGCCCCCCCAGTTCTCCGCCGCCAGCGTCGTCAACGCTGCCAGTTACGCCGGCGGCGCGCTGGCCCCGGGCGAGATCGTCACCATCTTCGGAACCCAACTCGGCCCCGCTTCCCCCGCCGGCCTGCAACTGACCCCGGATCGCCGCCGCGTCTCCACCACCCTCGCCGGCACGCGCGTCCTCTTCGACGGCCTCCCCGCGCCGCTCATCTACGTCTCGGCTTCCCAGCTCAGTGCCGTCGTCCCCTGCGCCCTCTCGGGCAAGACCACCACGCAGCTCCAGGTGGAATACCTCGGCGTTCTCTCCGCCCCGGTGGCCGTCCCCATAGCGCGGGTCAGGCCGGGGATCTTCACCCTGAACGCCACCGGCCAGGGCCAGGGCGCCATTCTTAACTGGCCGGACCAGACCGTCAACCGCCCCGGCAACGCCGCCCCCAGAGGTTCTATCGTTTCCCTCTATGCCTCGACCGGTGGCTGGACTTCCCCTCCCGCCGAAGATGGCAGAGTCGCGGACCAGGCCCTGCCCCTCCCGCTGCCGGTCACGGCCACCGTGGGCGGGCTCGCGGCCCCCGTCCTTTACTCCGGCGCGGCCCCCGCGCTCGTCACCGGCGTTTTGCAGGTCAACCTTGAGATCCCCGCCGAGGCGCCGCTCGCCGACGCCGTGCCCGTCACCATCGCCATCGACGGAGTCCGCAGCCCGGCCGGCGTCACCCTGGCCATCCGCCTGGCTCCATCAGGCACACCCGTGGCCCTCACCTCCCCTTATGTCCCCAGAGCCGGCGTCTTCAAGGGCCAACTGCACGTCCACTCCACCAACAGCGACGGCGCTCAGGACCCCGCTACCGTCGTCCAGGCTTACCAGGAAGCCGGCTACCACTTCATCTCCATCACCGACCACAACCGCGTCACTCCCGACCCCTCGATCCCCGGCATCCTTTTCATCCCCGGCACTGAGCAGGCCCCCAACGGCAACCACCTGAACCGCATCAACGTCCCGGATGTGCTCTCCGGCAACGAGCAAACCGTCATCGACCGCACGCTGGCTCAGGGCGGCTTCGTCTTTCTGAACCATCCCAACTGGCCCGGCGGCTATCCGGCCGACCCCAATTGGACCGACGCCGAGCTGGAGGCCGTCCGCGGCTTCCACGGTCTCGAGGTCTGGAATTCGCTGGTCAACCCCAACAGTAACGCCGAGGGCCGCGTGGATTCACTCCTCTCCCGCGGCCGCCGCCTCTTCCTCCTGGCCACCGATGATTGCCACAACCTGACTAACTCCCGTTGCAGGACCGGCTCCACCTGGGTTTTCGCCGACCGCCTCGAGGCCTCCGACATCCTCGCCAGCCTCAAGTCCGGCAATTTTTACGCCAGCAACGGCGCTATTCTTTCCTCCCTCAGCGTCTCCGGGTCAACCATCACCGTTACCACCGACCGCCTCTCGACCATCGACTTCATCGCCGCCGGCGGCCGTCTCCTCCAGTCCACCCCCCGCACCTTCGCCGCCCTCTACACCGTTACCGGCGACGAATCCTCCGTCCGCGCCCGCCTCACCCGCGACTCCGACTCCGCCCTCGCCTGGTCCAACCCCATCTACCTCGAACGCTGACCTCGCCGCGTGGGCCGGGCTCTTAGCCCGCCCCGGCCTTCAGGCCGGCTTTTCCCACGCCTCGCGCGCTTCCTCCTGCGGCCCCCGCGCTGGGCCGATTCACCCTCGCCTTCTCCTGCCGCCGGCCATCCGGCGGGCAGATCTCTCCAGGGTTGAGGCGGGGGACGGGGACCTGTGAGGTGAACCCCAAGGCTGAAAGGTCTTCCTCCGCCAGGCCCTCCATCAGCACCACCTCGCCTGCACCCCCCGCCGGGGCGCCTGGCGCC
>Ga0315289_10002908_pt1 | contig 26126 bp, 25 predicted proteins | sample YL17G11_40_MG_FD_203452 | JGI IMG/M metagenome (GOLD analysis project Ga0315289, IMG submission 203452) | Sediment microbial communities from Yellowstone Lake, YNP, Wyoming, USA - YL17G11_40 | ecosystem: Environmental > Aquatic > Freshwater > Lake > Sediment | place: USA: Wyoming | collected...
ACCGCCCCCGGCAGCAGCAGCGCCGCCGCCCGCCCGTTCCATCGGCCCCACCAACTCGCCATCGCCACCAGGTCGCAGGCGATCAGCAGCGGCAGGGTCACCGCGACGGCCAGCAGGGAGTTGCCCCCGCAGGCGTACACCATGATCGGGAAGCTCAGGACCCCGATACTGGCCCCAAAGCCCGCCTTGCCCAGACTCACCAGCATCGCCGACAGCGAACCCAGCACGAGGAACAGCCACACATGATGGATGCCCGGGGGGATCAGGTTGAAGGCCAGCGGTAAGGTCAAGGCTGACTATCCTGGTTTGTGGCGGCGCCGGCCGTCCCTGTCAATCGCAGGCGGAAGTAGATCACTTCCCGGCCCTTGCCGGAGGGATAGACCACCTCGGCCATGTAGGCGGTGGACACGCCGAACCGGGTGCGCACGATGCGGCACGGGTGCCCGCCCCAGGCGTTGCCCCCGTCGCCCGGCGCGGCCTGGTCGGTGACCACGTCGAATCGGTCAATCACGGGGAACTCTTTCTGCGCCCACAGGGGCGACCAAGCTGCCACCGTAGCCAAAGCAAGAAGCACACCGGGGAGTTTGATCGCGATTCCTCTCATGTGAAGCTCTATTAGACGTGATAGGCACCTCCGAAGCAATCCGACAATAAGCCCGAGTTTGAGGCTAGCCGACTACGTGGATCATCGAATATGATGATCCTAGCGATCATTAGCAAAAGGGCATGGAGATGGAGAACACCGCTGAAGTCTTTCTCCCAGCTCGATTATCCCCAAACATGCGCTCATATAGGAACTTCCTGCTCGGCTGGACCATCGTGATGTTGCTGCTCTGGAATGGGTTGCTGCTCAACGGCCATGCACAGGCGTGGCATCTCCCCTTTCTGCTCATCGTGATACTGTGCGACGTTTACTACCTGTGGCAGAGGCCGGAAGCCTTCCTGATGCGCCCGAACGCGCTGGAAATCCCCGTATTGCTTGTGTGGGGGTCGCCCCGCAGGATTCCTTACGATCAGATCACCGGGGTGGAGCCTACCGGAAACGTGGACGGCAAGGAGGTTTTCGGGCTCCGTCGCCTCAGGAAAGCCTTCCTCCGAAACCTCGTAACCAACGCGTCATCTGCGGTACTGATAAGCACCAGCAGCGCGCGAAGGTGGTTGGTTAGTCCGACTGACCCGGAAGGTTTCGCCCATGTGCTCCGTCTCCGGGTGCCTCATGCCGCCCTGGCCTAGATCCGCTGCCCTAGAAAGCGTCTGGGCGTCCGCCTCGCATTGACGCCCCTGGCGCGCGCCGCTACACTCTGCGGCTCCCTGGCAGGACCACGAAAGCGAGTTTCCGATGGCCACGCACAAGGTCGCGCTGATTACGGGGGATGGGACGGGGCCGGAGCTGGCGGCCGCGGCGAGACGGCGCGACGGAACCTTGAGTACTTCCAGACGAACCGTCAGCGAATGCCGTACGACCGGCACCGACGGATGAAACGGCCGATTGGGACCGGTGCGGCGGAAGGCCCCTGCAAGGTCGTGGTCCAGTCGCGCTTCAAGAAACCCGGCGCCCGATGGCCCCAGACGGGCCTGCGCCAAATGCCAGCCCCAAAACGGGCACGCCTCAACGACCCGTGGCAAACCCTCCGGCCCCACCTGCGCCTGACCGGGTTATCCCAGAAACCGGAATGCACCCTCCAGGCTATGCAGCTTGCAAACCCTGCCGAAGAACTTATACTGACGCGCTACTCTTGGGCCAACCGTCAACGCCTACCGCGAGGATTTTGAATGGCACTGGGATTCTTCCGACGCAGGCAGAAGATGGTCATCATCATCATGGCCATCCTGATGGTGAGCTTCCTGATCGGTTTTCAGGGCTTTGAACGCCTGTTCGTGCGGCGGGGCGGCGGCTTTGAGATGGGACGCAGCCGCTACGGGGCGCTGACCAACCAGGACCTCCGGCGGGCGGAGTTCGAACTGGCCATCCTTCGCCGCCTGCCGCGCCCGGGCCCGGACGTGGACCTCGTGCAGGTGCTGGTCGCCCGGGAACCGGAGCTGACCTACGCCTTGCTGGTGAAAGAGGCCACCGGCTCGCCTGTCCGGGTCAACTTGCAGGACGTTGACACGTTCATCCGGGAGACAAGATTGAGCGGGGCGGAGTTGAACAGCTTCATGGATCGGCTTAAGCAGGACTTAAACGCCGGGCGGGAGCATCTGGAGCAAGCGGTGGCGCACTGGGTGGCGGTCAGGAAGTGTCACCTGCTTTCGACGGCCATGGCGCCCCCCAGCGACCAGCAGTTGCGGCGCCTCTTCCGTGACCTGTCCGAGCGGATTCAACTTCAATACGTCCGCCTAGACGCGCATGACTATCTCGACCGCGCGGGGGACGTGGACGAAGTCGCCGTGCAGGAGCAGTTCCGCCAGTACCGCGACGTGGCGCCGCGGACGCTGGCGTCGGCGGATTCGTTTGGGTTCGGCTACCGCCAGGGCGACCGAGTGCGCCTGTCCTATCTGCTGATCCGGCCCGATCTGGTGGAGCGGGCGATCCGGCCGGACGAGGAGCTCCTGCGCGACTACTACCGCCAGCACATGGCGGAGTTCGTCGAGGAACCAGCCAGCCAACCGGACCAGGAGAGCCAGACGCAGTCTGCCGGCGGCCAGGCGCAGACCGCCCCCGCGGGCGACGAGGCGGTTACGTCCACCGCGCCGGCCGGCCAGCCGCGCCAGCTTAGCTATGCCCAGGCCAAACCGCGCATCGTGCAGCAACTGTCCCAGCAGGTGGTGCAGCAGCGAGTCCGGGAGCTGGCCAACCGGCTTAACAGCTTGGCTGACCAGCGGGCTGCCGAAACCAAGGACGGCGAGCCGCTGGATTGGGCCCGTGCGCAACTGCTGGCTCCCGCGGCCGCTGTGCTCCAGCGGCAGTTGGCGGACGTGCGAATCCAAAGCATGCCGCTGGAAGAGGCCCTGGGGGTGCTGGTTGAGAAGGCCGGCCTGGAGGCCGTCGCGTTTCCCGTGGGGGAGTTTGGCGATACGAGTGTTAGCCCCTCTATAGAGGTTACGTTGGAGGCCCCGCAGATCACGCTGGGCGAGGCCTTGGCCCGGTTGGCCGAGCAAGCCAGGCTGCCGGAGTTGACGTGGATGACCAGCCCTGCGTTCGAGGGCGTACTGTTCACGGTGGGGCCTATCGAAACCTTCCCTGTGCAGGCCGGGCAGACCAAGCTGCTGGACCGGCGGAAGATGGAGGTCCAGGAGGTACTTGGACAGGCCCAGGGGCCGGGAGGGGCGCCGCTGGCGGAGTACGCCTTCAACACTCGCGAGTTGGGCGATGTGCGTAGCGAACTGGCCAGTGTCGAGGTGGGCCAGCGCGGCCAGGAGGCCTATGTGGAGGGGGCCGAGGGCGGACTGCTGCTGTGGCGGCTGGTGGAGGCCTCGCGGAGCTTCAGTCCCGAATCAATGGATGCAATCGAAGGGCTGCGGGAGCAGGTGGTGAAGGACATCAAGCTCCAGCGGGCCTTTGAGCTGGCGCTGGAGCAGGCGCGGTCGTTGGCTCAGGCGGCCCGGCAGCAGGGGCTGTCGGCGGCGGGGGGGCCGTCGCGGCAGATCCTCCGGACCGAGCTGATCAGCCGGCTGACGATGACCTACCCGCAACAGCAGATCATGTCGTTCATCCAGAGGCTGAGCCAGGAAATCCGGCCCCGGCTGCTGGTGCAAGTATATCTGGCCAAGCCTGTGGACTTCGAGCCGCCGGCGCTGGAGGAATTGGCCTTGCCGTCGGAGGCGCTTGGTCAGCGGTTCATTGACGCGGCCTTCTCACTGGCCCCGGCCAATCCCGAGCCGCCTTACTCGCCGGATCCGGCGGTGGGCGTTGTGCCCTTGCCGGGGGCGGCCGAGGTGCTCGTGCTACAGCGTGAGGACTACCGGCCGGCGGTCGAGCCGCAGTATCAGGCCGGCCGTATCCAGTTGGCGGCCCGGTTGATGGCGGAGCGGATGTGGGAGATCCGGCGGCTGTGGTTCGCGACGCACGCCATCGAGCAGCGCATAGACTTTGTGGAGAGCGGGCAGAAGCCGGCCGCGGCGGCGACTCAGCCGGCGACCGCCGGCGCGCAATCGCCTTGACAGCCCGGACGGCATGCATAGAGTGGCGATTCCGGCCTACACTGGCGGGTTGGCGGGCAGGTAGCTCAGCCGGTAGAGCACGTGACTGAAAATCACGGTGTCGGCGGTTCAATTCCGCCCCTGCCCACTTTCCATTAGCGCCTGGCCCGAGGCCTGGTCCTGACCCCCGGGGGCTGGCTGGCGCCGGCAGGCAACCATGCCCAAACGGAATCTAGTCTGGATCTTGGTAGCCGCCGCTGGTGCGCTGGTGACGGTGTGGGTCACGCGCACGCCCGAGGCGCCGCCAACGGGCCGGGATCCCGCCCTGGAGGAGGTTCAACAGGCCTATCGCCTGATTACCCGCCTGTGCGGGGGGGTGCCCCTTCATCGTCTTCAACAGGGGGCGGTCCAGGGCATGGTCACGGCCGTGGACGACTATTCCAGCTTCGTGCCGGGCGAGAAGGCGGCGCGATTTCAGGCCCGGTTAGCCGGCCTGGGACAGGGCCTGGGATTGGTGATCGAGCGGCGCGGGCCGGTAGCCGTGGTGGCGCAGGTGCAGCATGGATCGCCGTCATGGCGGGCGGAGCTGGAGCGAGGGGATGTCCTAGTGGAGGTGGATGGGAGGGATTGCCGCTACCTGACGGAATCCGAGCTGTCGGCGCTGATGGACGATCGGCCCTTGGGCGAGGCGGTGGAGCTGACGGTCCTGCGGGGGCCCGGTTGCGGCCCGGTCCGGCTGAGCCTTGTTTGCGCGCAGTTTCCCCTGGAGAGTATCGAGGGTCTCTACCGCGGCGATGACGGCCAGTGGGCGCATCAGCTGGCGACCCCGGAGGGCCTGGCCTACCTGCGTGTGCGCGAGTTCCTGCCCCGCACGGCCCAGGAGCTCTTGATGGCTCTGCGCCGGCAGCGTCGCCTGGAGGGTCTGGTGCTGGACCTGCGGGGCAACCCAGGCGGACTGCTGACATCGGCTGTCGAAGTAGCCGACCTGTTCCTTTCCGAGGGCTTGATCGTCAGCGTGGTGGGGGAGCCGGGACAGGAGTTGCGGGACTACCGCGCTCGGCCCGACGGCACGTTGCCGAACGAATTGGCGATGGTGGTGCTGGTGGATGGAGGAACCGCCTCGGCCGCCGAGGTCGTGGCGGGAGCCTTGCAGACTCACTCGCGGGCCTTGCTGGTGGGCCAGCCTACCCGGGGCAAGGACTGTCTTCAGTCGATGGTCGAGCTGCCCCTGGGCCAAGCCAACCTCACGACCGGGCGCCTGGTGCTGGCGCGGATGGCCGGTGAGGCGGCGGCTACTAAGCCCCCCAGCGCCCTGCCGCTAGCGCCCGATGTCCGCGAGCAGGTGTTGCCGGCGAATCGGATGGCGCTGCATGAGCTGTCGGTGCGGGCGGGGCAGCTGTACCGCCGCGGCGTGGATGGGTCGCGGGACAAGGGCGCTCCGGCTACGCAGGTTGACCCGGCGGACTTCATCCGGCAGCGGCTGGCGCTGGATGCCCCCCTGGCGGCGGCGGCGGGGCTGCTGGAGCAGCCGGAGCAGCTTCGGGAGGTGCTGGAACGCAAGAGCCAGCCACGCCGAGCAGCCACCCAGCCGGCGGAGCGCGAATAGCCTGATGCCTGAGCCGACCGTCATCTTGGGCATCGAAACCAGTTGCGACGAGACGGCTTGCGCCATTGTAGCCGATGGCCGCGGAGTACTGGCCGGCGTGGTCGCCAGCCAGGTGAAGCTGCACGCGCGGTACGGGGGCGTGGTGCCGGAGGTGGCCTCGCGGGCGCACATCGAGGCTATCAACACGGTGATCGGCCAGACGATGGACCAGGCGGACCTCCACCCGCGGGAATTCGACGCGGTGGCTGTGACGCATGAGCCGGGGCTGATCGGCTCGCTGCTGGTGGGCCTGATGGCGGCCAAGACGCTGGCGTGGGTCTGGGAGCGTCCGCTGGTGGGCGTCAATCACGTCTATGCCCACGCCTATTCCGCCGCCCTGGACGCCCCGCCGCTGGACTACCCGGCTGTGGCGCTGATCTGCTCGGGCGGGCACACGGCGATGTATCACTGCCGCGGCCCGATGGACCTGGAGCTGATCGGCAGCACCATGGACGACGCGGCAGGGGAGGCCTTTGACAAGGTGGCCGGCATCCTTCAGTTGGGCTATCCGGGCGGGCCGGCCATCGACCGAGTCGCCAAGGAAGGCAATCCCCGGGCCATCGCGTTTCCCCGCTCGCTGCTGGAGGGGCAGTCGCTGGACTTTTCGTTCAGCGGGCTTAAGACGGCGGTGCTCTACCACGTGCGCGGCGCCGGGAGCGAGGCGCCGGCGGCGCCAGTAAGGATGTCGGCCCAGCAGATCGCGGACATTGCGGCCAGCTTCCAGGCCGCGGTAGTGGATACGCTGATCATCAAGCTCCGCCGGGCCGCCCGGCAGGTGAACGCTCGCACGCTGATCCTGGGCGGGGGCGTGGCGGCCAATTCCTCGCTGCGGGCCGCGGCGGCCGAGCTGGCGAGCCGGCTGCACGGCACGTTGCGGATGCCGGCGCTGCCGTACTGCGTGGACAACGCGGCGATGATCGCCGGCTTGGCCTACCACTACCTCAAGGCGGGGCGCGTCGCCGACCTGCACCTGGATGCTTATCCGACGGTCCGCCGTTAACTGCCGGGGCGGCCTTGCGGTATAATGACGCAGCCATGAACGAGCAATCCGTTCGCCAACTGCTGGAGGCGGTGCGATTGGGCCGGATGGACATCGACGCGGCCCTGGACCGCCTGCGAAACCTGCCCTTCGAGGACCTGGGCTTCGCCACGGTGGACCATCACCGCGCGATCCGGTGCGGGTTCCCGGAGGTGATCTTCTGCCCCGGCAAGACCGACGAGCAAGTGGGCCTGATCTTTGAACGCCTCGCCCAGCACGGCGGCAACGTGCTGGCCACCCGCGCCGGGCAGGGGGCCTACCAGCAGGTCCGGTCGCGGTGCCCCCAGGTGCAATACCACGAGTTGGCCCGGGCCATTACCCTGCGCCAGGGCCAGGCGGGCCAGGCCGTCGGCCATGTCGCCATTGTCTCAGCCGGCACGAGCGACCTGAGCGTGGCCGAGGAAGCCCGGGTGACCGCCGAGATCATGGACCAGAAGGTGACCACGCACTACGACGTGGGCGTGGCCGGCCTGCACCGGCTGCTGGCGCACTCGACGACGCTTCAGGAGGCGCGGGTGATCGTGGTGGTAGCCGGAATGGAAGGCGCGCTGGCCAGCGTGGTAGGGGGGCTGGTGAGCGTGCCGGTCATCGCCGTGCCCACCTCGGTGGGGTATGGGGCCAGCTTCGGGGGGCTGGCGGCGCTGCTGAGCATGCTCAACAGTTGCAGCTCGAATGTCAGCGTGGTCAACATTGATAATGGGTTTGCCGGCGGGTACATCGCTTCCATGATTAACCGCCAGAGCCGTCCCTAGAGGGGGCATGCAGCCGCCCATGGCCGGAGACATCGAGAAGATAACCGCGGTCGTGAAACTGCCCGCCCGCGACGCCGCGGCCCACAAGGGCAGCTTCGGGCACGTGCTGGTGGTGGGCGGCTCGCGGGGGATGATCGGGGCGGTGGCCCTGGCGGCTAACGCCAGCCTGCGCGCGGGGGCGGGGCTGGCTAGCTTCGCCGCCCCGGCCGTCGTCCAGCCGGTGATTGCGCCGCTGTGTCCCTGCGCCACCAGTTTCCCGTTGTCCTGCCAGGCCGACGGGGTCCTGCTGCCCGAGGCGGTGGGGGAGTTGCGATCGGCCGCCGAGGGGATGGACGTACTGGCCGTGGGGCCGGGAATGGGCGTGGGCGGGCCTCAACAGAATCTGTTGCGGGCGGCGATGGAGCTGGGTAAGCCGCTGGTGATCGACGCCGACGGGCTTAACAACCTTCTGCACATCGACGATTGGCCCGCCTTGCCAAGCGGGCCAGTGGTCCTGACGCCCCACCCCGGGGAGTTTGCTCGCCTGACGGGCCGCCACGTCCGCGATATTCAGGCCGACCGCGTGAACTGTGCCGTCGAGGCGGCGCGGCGGTGGCGGGGTCCATCGGGTCAAGAGCTGGTCGTCGTGCTCAAGGGGGCCGGGACGGTGGTGACCGACGGACGGCGGGTCTACATCAACGACACGGGCAACCCCGGGATGGCCAGCGGGGGCGCGGGGGATGTGCTGACGGGCGTGATGGCCGGGCTGCTGGGACAGGGGTCGGCCGTGTTTGAGGCAGCCTGCTTGGCGGTGCGAGTCCATGGACGGGCTGGGGACCTGGCCGCCCAGCGGCTGGGGCAGGTGTCGCTGATCGCCAGCGACTTGCTGGACTTCCTGCCGGCGGCGACGCGCGAGGCGACCCAGGACGGTCGCTAGCCTCCAATCGCCGCGCTGGCGGCAGGGCCGCTGACAATCCGGGCGGGTGAGCAGCCTGGCGGGCGCCGGGAGCATGTCTGGGACCGCGCGGTCTTGACCTTGAGTTTGGGAGATAGCATGGTGCGTGCGAGCTTGGTTGTCGTCATGACGTTGGGGCTGGCGATGGGGGGATGCCGGGAGTCGGCGCCGCCGCCCGCGACGGCATCCTCGCCGCGGATCATCAGTTTCTCGCCCGCACTGACCAAGATGCTCTTCGACCTGGGGCTGGGCGACCACGTGGTGGGGGTTACCTCGCAGGACATCCTGCCGCGGGGCCAGTCCCGGCCGGTTGTGGGTGACGCCTTCAGCGTCAACACGGAGGCGGTGCTGACGGCCAAGCCGGACATTATCCTGACGCAGGTGAACCCGGCGGCGTTCGAGGCGGTGAGACGAGCATGCCCGCTGGTGCGGATCGAGCACGTCCGTATTGAGACGCTGGAGGATGTGCGGCTGGCTCTTGAGCGCGTGGGGCGGCTGGCGGGGCGCGAACCGGCGGGCCAAGCCGCGGCGGCGGAGTTCCAGCGACGGCTGGACGAGGTGAGGCGGCGGGTGGCGGACTTGGACCGCCCGTTGGTCGCGTTCATCACGGACTTTGACATGCTTGGCTCGGCCGGGCAGGGGACATTCATCGACCAACTCATCGACGTGGCTGGGGGCCGAAACGTTGCCAGCCGGTACAGCGGCTGGGTGACGCTGACGCTGGAAGGCCTGGTGGCTGCGCGCCCGGATGTGCTGATCTGCCAGACCCCTGCCGCGCAGCAGCGGCGGGTGCTGGAGTTTTGGGGCCGGCAGACTGAACTGCCGGCGGTGCGGCAGGGTCGGGTGCATGTAGTGACCGACCGGGCCTGGACGATCCCGACGGCGCAATTGGCGGACTTCGCGGTCCAGTTGTCGCGGATGATCCACCCGGAGCTTACCGAAGGAGGCGCCCGCCGTGACTGAGGCGACAACTGCGAACGGAGGTTCGTCGTCGGCTCGGCCGGTGGATGCGGCGCGGCTGGGGCGGGACCTAATGATCCTGTTGCCGGTGGCGCTGGCGGTGGCGGCGGGGTGCAGCCTGGTGGGCCAGGCGCCGCTGAGCGGGCCGGTGTGGCGGATGCGGTTGATGCGCCTGGCGACGGGAGCGACGGTGGGGGTGGCCTTGTCGGTGGCGGGGATGGCGCTCCAAGGCCTGTTGCGGAATCCCCTGGCCGAGCCTTACGTGCTGGGGATCGCCAGCGGGGCGGCCGTGGGCGTGCTGGTGGGTTCGGCGCTGGCCGGCAGCCTCGCCCTGGCCGGCTGGGCCACGGCGCCGGCCTTGGCGTTGGCGGGGGCGCTGGCCACCTGCCTGGCGGTGTACCTGATCGCCCAGCGCCACGGACGGCTGGACCCATACGTGTTGCTGCTGTCGGGGGTGATCATCAACGTCTTCAATGGCGCCTTGATGCTGGCGATTCTGCTGGTAACGGACCCCAACGACATCATCAGTTTTGTCGGCTGGGGCATGGGGATGATCCGCGACACTACTTCCGAGGCGCTGCTGGGGGTCTGCGCGGCGGCGGCGGCGGCCGGCTGGGCGGTGATCTTCCTGCGCGGGGCCTGGTTCAACGCGCTGAGCCTGGGCGACGACGTGGCCGGGTCGGTGGGCGTATCAGTGCAGGGGCTGCGGCTGGTCACGTTTTTCGTGACGGCGATGATGACGGCCGGCGCGGTGGCGCTGGCGGGGCCGGTGGGGTTCGTGGGGCTGGTGGTGCCGCACCTGTGCCGGCTCATCGTGGGTGCCGACCACCGCCGGCTGGCGCTGGTAGCCGGCCTGGCGGGGGCGATATTCCTGATGCTGGCCGACACGCTGTGCCGGATGGCCGGCGAATGGCTGAAGGTGGGCCTGGTGCCGGTGGGGGTGGTGACGGCGCTGGTGGGCGGGCCGTTCTTTATCTTCCTTTTGCGCCGCCGCTCGGCGGGAGGATTGCCGTGACCGAGACCGAGCAGCACGTGCTTGCGGCGGAGGGCGTGGAGTTCGAGTATCTGCCGGGCCGGCCGGTGCTGTGGGGGGCCGACCTGCGGGCCAGCGAGGGCAAACTGCTGTGCATCCTGGGCCCCAACGGATCGGGCAAGACCACGCTGCTGCGGTGCCTGCTGCGACAGTTGCGGCCCCGGGCCGGGTCCATCCGGCTGGACGGGCGGCCCATCGGCAGGTACTCTGCGCGGCAGCTCGCGCGGCTGCTGGCGTACGTGCCGCAAACGCCCCGGTCGGCGTTTGCCTTCAGCGTGCGGGAACTGGTGCTGATGGGCCGGCTGGCGCACACGGGCGTGCTGGGTCTGGCGGCCGAGCACGACCTGGCGGTGGCGCGGCAGGCGATGATCATGACCGACACCCTGGAGTTCGCCGCCCGGTCGCTGGAGGAACTGTCGGGCGGCGAGGCGCAGTGCGTGATGATCGCCCGGGCCTTGGCCCAGCAGCCGTCGGTGATGCTGCTGGACGAGCCGACCAGCCACCTGGACGTCAGGAATCAACTGGTGATTCACCGGATGATGCAGCGGTTGGCGCACGATTGGGGCATGGCCGTGGTGTGCGTCAGCCACGACATCAACCTGGCCGGCCGATTCGCCGACGAACTGGTGCTGATGCGCCAGGGGCGGGTGGTGGCGTCGGGCCAGGCCCACCAGGTGCTGCGCCGCGAACTGCTGGAGCAGACGTACGGGGTGCAGATCGAACTGGTGGACGTGCCCGGCGAGCCGGCGCCGTTGGTGCTGGCACGCTAGGTCCGCGGGAGACGCGTCAAGGACATGGATCCACGCTGCATTCAGGGACTGGCGCAGGTTGGGCCGGCGCACCGCGACGCGGTGCTGACCATCGGCAACTTCGACGCCGTCCATCTGGGCCACCAGCGGATCCTCTCGGCCGCGCGGGGGCTGGCCGATCGCGACGGCTTGGCCGTGGTCGCCATGACCTTCGACCCGTTGCCGGAGGCGGTGCTGGCGCCTCACCTGCCGCGAGAGCGGCTGGCGCCTCACGAGGTGCGGTGCCAACTCCTGCTGCGTCACGGAGTGGACTACGTCATCACGCTGGCTGCCGACCCGGGGCTGATGGCCATGGAAGCCCGTTCGTTCGTCGAGGAGTTGGTAGTGGCCAAGCTGGCCCCGCGGAGGGTGGTGGAAGGGCACGACTTCATGTTCGGCCGCGGGCGGGAGGGCAACATCCGCACCCTCCGGCAGATCGGCGCCGAGGCGGGGTTCGAGGTGCACGTGGTTGAGCCGGTGTCGATTGACCTGGCCGACGGCAAGCGGAGGGTCTCCAGCACGCTGATCCGTCAGTTGGTGCTCAAGGGGGACGTGGCGCAGGCGGGGCGGTGCCTGGGCCGGCCGTTCGCGCTGTACGGGCAGGTAATCCCCGGCCAGGGGCGCGGGCGGGTGCTGGAGTTTCCCACCGTGAACATCAGTACCTCCGAGCAGATTGCCCCGGCCGACGGGGTATACGCGGGGCTGGCTCGCCTGGGGGAGCGGCGGTTCCGCGCGGCGGTGAGCATCGGGCGCAAGCCCACGCTGGGCCCGACCGACCAGCGCTACTTCGAGGCGTTCTTGTTGGACGCGGCCGGGGATTTTTACCATCAGCCGCTGGAGCTGGCGCTGCTGGAGCGCCTGCGTGACCAGCAGCGGTTTTCAGGGCTGGAAGAACTTAAACAACAGATCGCCCGCGACGTGGCGCGGGTGCGGGAGCTGGCGAGTCTGTAGGCGGCGGGCATTTGCCGTCGCCAAGCATGGCGACGAGCGCATCCTTGGATGTAGCGGAGCCGGACATGCAGCAGGAATTCCAGGCGGTGGTGGATCGGTTGAAGCAGGCTGGCTCGCTGCTGGTGGTTTGCCACGCTCGGCCGGATGGAGACGCCCTGGGCAGCCTGCTGGGGCTGGCGCTTTCGGCGCGGGCCAGCGGGCGGATGGCGCGGATGCTGGCGCCCGACCGCCTGCCCGCGCAGTACGACTTCCTGTTTCCGGCCGAGCGGCCGGCGGGGCGGGAACAGTTTGCGGCGCTGGCGGATGAGGCGGACCTGGTGGTGATCGTGGACACCTCAACCTTTGGGCAACTGGACGGCCTTAAGGAGCACCTGGAGCCAAGGCGCCGGAAGGTGGCGGTGATGGACCATCACCAAACATCCGCGCAGGTGGGGCAGGTGCAGTGGGTGGACGTATCGGCCGCGGCGACGGCGCTGATGGTCCAGGAGGCGCTGGAGCACCTGGGCTGGCCGATGGACGCCCAGGTGGTGCACGCGCTGGGGGCGGGAATCACGTCGGACACCGGCTGGCTGCGGTTCGAGAACACCGACCCTCGCTGCCTGGAGGCGATGTCGCGGCTGGTGCGGCGCGGCCTGGAGCTGGACAAGCTCTATCGTCAGCTTTACCAGAACGACCGGCCGGAGAAACTCAAGCTCCTGGGGCGGGCGCTGGAGAGCTTGGAGATGCAGGAGGGCGGGCGCCTGGCGATGATGTCGCTGCGCAATGGGGACTTTGATTCATCGGGGGCCCGGCAGGACGAGACCGAAAACCTGGTGAACGAGGCGCTGCGGATCGGCGGCGTGGAGGTGGCGGTGCTGATGGTGGAGCTGGGGCACGTGGTGCGGGTGAGCCTGCGGAGCCGCGAGCACGTGGACGTGTCGCGGATCGCCCAGCCATTCGGCGGGGGCGGGCACGCGCGGGCGGCTGGGCTGCGCTCGACGCTGCCGCTTGCGGAGATCCATCAGCAGGTGGCGGCCGCCTGCCAGGCGGCGCTGCGGGGCCAGATGCCGAGTTAGCCCTTGTGCGCAGATGTCGGAGGGATGCACGGCCGAGGGCGGCGCCACATTTCCCACCAAGATTCTTTGCTAACGTCTTGACAGTCAAAGCGGGCAGCCATAGCATTTCAATCGTTGCAGGTGGCCCACCACGGATGGGCCTAAAAGGGAAGGCCGTGCAAGTCGGCCGCGGACGCGCCGCTGTAACCGGCGACGACCGTTGCGGAAGCCACTGCCCCGGCATGGTGCGGGGGCGGGAAGGCGCAGCGGAAGGATGACCCGGAAGCCAGAAGACCTGCCTGCGACCAACCTGGTTTGACCTTCGCGAGTCATCGGCCGACCGGGACGCTGGCGGGTGTTGATTCCTGGCCCCGGCGCCGAGCCTCGCGCGGACCGGGGCTTTTGCATGGACCGCTCGCGAGCACGGTGGCGCCATTTTACGCCCTTGCGCGACGCTCCGTCGCACTGTCCCCCCCAGGTTGCCGGCCGACGCCCTTGCGCCCGGCGCGGCGGCCAACGTCCTTCGAACGGGCCTGATTGCGAGAGGAGGTTTGCGGCAGCAGTCACATGGGGTTGGCCGGCGGCGGGTGGCCGTCCGGCTAGGTAAGGCAAGGTAGCGGCAAGGCCCATCAGAGGGACAGGAGACGAACATGCGATTCACGTGTACTTTCATTGTCGCGGCGTTGGCGGCCGCGCCTGCGTCGGGGCAGGTTCAGCCGGCCCCGGGGTATAAGGCGGAGCTGTACTTCGGCAATCCGCAGGCCGATCAGGCACTGGTGTCGTTTGACTGGGGCTGGGACGGCGCGCTGTACTACAGCACGGGCGCGACGAACTGGCTGCCGGGGATGAGCGTGTGGCGGCAGGATGCCGGCGGGTCCAGCCTGGTGTTCGAGGATGCAGGGGTCTACGCCGGTTCGTGGGTGGCGGCGGCGGGGCAGAACGTGTACTTCAACGAGGACTCCCACTTCCGGGTCTACGCCACCGACGGCGCCGGCCCGCCCCGGCTGGTGCTGGAGCAGCCGAACCTGTGGGGCCTGTTTCCGCGCGGCCAGGACATGTTCCTCAGCGGGGCCGACGCCTTCTGGACGGCGGCGCTCTACGTGGCGCCTATCGACGCCTCGGGCAATCCGGGCGCGCCGGTGGAGCTGGGCAAGGTCGGCAGCGGCTCGGGGCCGCTGGCCTGGGACGCTGACGGCAACTTCTACGTGGCCGAGGGGTACAACGGCTCGGCCCAGCCGGGCGTCTTCCGCTTCAGCGCCGCGGAGCTGGAGGCGGCGATGGCCGATCCCGCGGGGGCGGCGCTGAATAGTGCCGGGCACTTGTGGACCACGCTGGAACGCTATCTGGGCGGCGGGGCGACCGGCTTGGCCTTCGACGGCCAAGGCGGCCTACTGGTGACGGCGACGATCTTCGACGGCCCCTCGGAGCTGCGGCGATACGACATCGCCGGCGGCGTGGCGGGCGACTACACGGTGCTGGGTACCTCTCCGTCGCGCCTGACGACCGTCCGCGTGGCCGACGGCCTGGCGTACGTCGCCTCGCCGGAAGGCATCTACTGCGTCAGCACGCCGGAGCCGGCCACGTTGGGCGCACTGGCGGCGGGGCTGGGGGCGATGCTCTTGCGGCGACGCCGAGGATGACACCGGAGGCGACCATGAAAAAGGTCATCATCATCGTGCTTACGGTGGCGGCCGGGACCGCCGGCCTGTGGGCCGGACCGTACTCGCCGGCCAGCGGGCCCAGCCAGGCCGTGGACGCGGGCATACCTGGGTTCGTCGGCCCGGCCGGGGATGGCATCGTGGACCCCGCCAACCAGGTTAACCCGCTCTTCGTGGCCTGGGCCGGCGCTTACAGCGGCTACCAGCCGGCCGGCGTCGTGGACGAGCAGTGGCAGGTGGCCTCGCGGGCGCTGGGGCCGGTCAGCGGGGACGAGATCGGCGGCGTGGTCTCGCTGGGCGACCTCAGCGCAGCCGACATCGCCGCGGGTAAGCCCCCGGGCCGCATCACCTTGTCATTCGACCAGACCATCGGCGACGCCGTCGGAGCGGACCTGGCGGTGTTCGAGAACGGGTATTACCGCGGGTCGGCCTTCTTTGCCGAACTAGCCTACGTCGAAGTCTCCAGCGACGGGATGAACTTCGCCCGTTTTCCCAGCCGGTCGCTTACGCCCGGTGCGGTGGGGGAGTACGGCACCATCGACGCCACCAACGTGTACAACCTGGCCGGCAAGCACGCCAACGCCTACGGGCTTAGCTGGGGCACGCCGCTGGACCTGACGGACCTGGCCGACGACCCGCTGGTGACCGGCGGGCTGGTGGACACGATGCTGATCCGTTACGTCCGGCTGGTGGATGTCCCGGGCGGCGGGACGTTCCTGGATGCCGTCGGCGGGCCGATCTACGACGCGTGGGTGACCTGGGGCTCGGGCGGCTTTGACTTGGATGCGGCGGGGGCGATCCACCCTTCGCCCGGGCCGGGTGACGCCAACAACGACGGCCTGGTGAACGTGGGCGACTTGGGCATCCTCGCGAGCAACTGGGGCGCAACGGGCCTGCTGCGGTGGGCCCAGGGCGACCTCAACAAGGATGGGGCGGTGAACGTGAGCGACTTGGGCATCCTCGCGGGCAACTGGGGCGCGCAGCCGCCCTCGGCGCCCGCGCCGGAGCCGTGCGCGGCGCTGATCCTGCTGATCGGCGCGGCAGGGCGGGCCAGGACCCGCGGACGACGCTGACTTTCCCGGCGGGCAGGGCCCAGCCTAAGCCATGCCGGGCTGGGCCGCCGCCCGAAACTCAAATGCACCTACGGCGGCGACAACACGGGTTCACGCTGATCGAGCTGCTGGTGGTGATCGCCATCACCTCGCTGCTGGTGGGCATACTGCTGCCCAGCCTGGACACAGCCCGCCAGATCGGCCGCCGGGCCTACTGCCAGGTGAATCTGCGGCTGCTGGCGTCCGCCAACGACCTCTACCAGTCAGACAATGAAGGGCTCTACGCACCGGGGGCGGCAAACTTCCTCAAGAACCGCGACCGCTGGTTCGGCCGGCGGAGCGGACCGACCGGGCCCTTCCAGGAGGGCGGGCCGCTGACGGAGTACCTGGGAACGTCCCGGGTCCGTCAGTGTCCCAGCTTCCAGGACTACCTGGTGGGTTTCGAGGCCGGCTGCGGAGGATACGGATACAACAACAACTTCGTCGGCCAGCTCCGCCGGTCCCCCGACTACCGCCTCAAGACCGACCGTACGGGCAATCGCCACGAGGTGTTCAGCAACCCCTCGCAGACGGTTGCGTTCACGGATGCCGCCATGGTGGACGGCGGACTGATCGAGTACAGCTTCGCCGAGTCGCCGCGCTGGCCGGACTTCGACGCCCGCCCCCGGCCCAGCATCCACTTTCGCCACCTCACGCTGGCCAACGCCGCTTGGCTGGACGGGCACGTCAGCGCCGAGTCGATGAGCTTCTCGGGCGGCGTGGTCGACTACTACGAGGGCAACCCAGCCGATTACCAAGTGGGTTGGTTTGGGCCTGACGGCAACGACCTGTTCGACTGCCAATGACGCCTGGGGCGCTGGTGCGCCGGCCGGCGATGGCAGATCGGCTATAGCCGGAGTTTCAGCTCATCCAGCAGGGCGTTGATCTGCTGCATTTCCCGCGGGCTGATCCTGATCCCGGCGGCCTGGGCATTCTCGGCGGCGTGCTGGGCCTTCCTCGCCCCCACCAGCGCCGCGGTGACTCCCGGCTGGCTGATGGTCCAGGCGATTACCAGTTGGGCCAGCGTCGCGTCGTGCTCCTCGGCGATAGGGCGGAACTGGTCCAGCATGTCCAGGATTCGCCGGCGGTTGGCCACCTGGTAGTAAGGGGAACTGCTGCGGAGGTCGCTGGGGGGGAACTGCTGGTCCAGCGCGATCTTGCCGGTCAGGATGCCCAACTGAAGCGGGCTGTACGCCAGCACGCCCACGTGGTGCTCGCGGCAGTACGGCAGCAAGTCCTTCTCGATGTCGCGCCGCAGCATGCTATAGGGCGGCTGGACCGAGGCGATAGGGATCAGCTTCGACGCGGCCTCGACCTCCTCGGCCGTGAAGTTGCTCAGCCCGGCGGCGCGGATCTTGCCTTCGCGGATCAGCCGGTCCATGGCCGACATGGTCTCTTCGATGTCGGTGGTGTGATCTCGCCAGTGCACCTGGTAGAGGTCGATGCAGTCGGCGCCCAGCCGCCGAAGGCTCTGCTCACACTCGCGAAGCACGTCGGATTTGCGGGAGTTTCGGTAGACCTTGAGGGTCTTGCCCTCGGGGTCGACGGTTTCGAAAAAGTACTCGCCGCGCGGGCTGTCCCACCGCAACCCACACTTGGTCAGCAGTTGCACCTTGTCTCGCCGCCCGCGGACGGCCTGGCCCACCAGCTCCTCGCTAAGCCCGAACCCGTAGATCGGGGCTGTGTCGATGCTGGTGACGCCCAGGTCGATCGACGTCTGAATGGCGCGGACGGCCTGGGCGTTGTCCACGCCGCCCCACATCCATCCCCCGACCGCCCAGGTGCCCAGCGTGACCGGCGACACGCGCACCTGGCTGGCGCCAAGTTGCCGCAGTTCCATCTTAATTCCTCCCGGGCAGCCCCGGCAAACATCGCGCCGCGGCTGTGGCACCCAATGATAAAGAGAACCGGCTCGGTGAGCCTAGCAGAAATCCAGGAGGCGTTGGGTCACGTGGCCGGGCACTGAAGCGGCAGGGCGCTCCCCGTGGGTGGCAAGTTTCGGTAATAGGCGAAGATGTGAAGCAGCAGCCCGATGCGGTCCTGCGTGTGGGTCTTGAAGAACAGCCGGCCCAGGTGCGTCCGGACGGTGGCCGGGGCGATGCCTATCGCCAAGGCCATCTGCTTGTCGCTGAGCCCGCTGAACAGGCAGTTCAGGATCTGAACTTGGCGGCGGGACATATCGAGCCGGCGCATCAGGTCGGCCCACTCCTGATCGCTGAAGATCCTCTGCCTGGCTCCGTTGGTGATCGCCTGCGTGGCCATGCTGTTGGTGCCCCGTGGATACCCTTGGTCATTACCTGTCAAGGCAGATACCCCGGTCGAGTGGCCAAGTGTCCTTCGGCGAGAGCTTTGTGTATAGATGGAAACGCCCCGGTTCGCAACCCCACATTTATGATGTCATTGGATACCCGGTCCAGGCCCCGTCTGTCCATGAAATCGTGGATGCAGCGCCCACTGGCTGGAATTGTCCCCGCGGGCAGGACCGGCAGCGCCGTAACGGTGGGAGAACGGCCCTTTGGGCGACTCGATCCTTGCCCACCGCACATGGTAGAATTCCGCTGACTGGCGCAAAGGAGGAAACCTTCAATGCAAGAACTGGCATGGCTGATTGGCTTGGGTTCCGCTCTGGCGCCGATGGTCGCTGGATGCTCCACCACATCAGCCGCACCAAGCACGCAACCGTCGCAATCTCGGCCAGTTACGCTGATGCTGGTCGGGGATTCGACCGTCGCCGACTACCCGCCCGGGCGCCCGAACATGGGTTGGGGCCAGGCATTGCCGCAGTTCCTAAGCCCACGGGTCCAGGTGATCAACCTGGCCAAGGGAGGACGAAGCTCCAAGAGCTTCATACAGGAAGGGCTGTGGGATCAAGCCCAGACCCACAGAGCGGATTTCGTCCTGATCCAGTTTGGGCACAACGACTGCCCTGGGAAGGGCGAACGTTCGACGGGTCCGGATGCCGAATACCCTCAATATTTAGGACATTATGTAGAAGACTCGCGGCGGCGCGGCGCGAACCCTATTTTGGTAACCCCGGTAGCCCGGCGGAAATTCGATCGGCAAGGCAAGGTCCGCAACGACCTGCTGCCCTATGCGCAGGCCATGAAACGGCTGGCCCTGGATCGCCACGTGCCGGTGGTGGATCTCAATGCTGCTTCGGTGGCACTGTACGAGCGACTGGGCGACGAGGGCAGCGCCTACCTCAGTTGCAGCGCCGATGACCGGACGCATTTCTCACCGGCCGGGGCGAAGGCAATGGCTGAGTTGGTCGCCCGCGGCCTGCGAGAAAACTGCCCCGCCTTGGCGCCCTACGTTCGCCTGCCGGAGGAACCGCGCTGAGCTGGACCCACATGCCAACCTGTGACCATCACGCATGGCGGGCGCCTACGGCGAAAACGTCTCCAGGTCCAGCACCTGGCCCGTCCGCGCGGACTCGTACGACGCCGCCACCAGGCGGACCGTCTTGATGTTGTCCTCGGCGTCGGTCTCGGCCTTCTTTCGCCCGCGCAGCGCCTCCAGCAGGTCGCGCTGGCAGTCCACGATGCTGGCATGGACCACGTCGTAGGCCGGGTCGGCCCAGGCATATCGCGGCGGGGGACAGCGCCGGCTCAGCGTGCCGCCGGCGTCGGTCTTGCGAATCCAGTAATCGCAGCCCAGCTCGAGCGACCCGCGGTCGCACTCAGCCAGGACGTACGTCTGCGGGAACCGCTCGTTCCCCAGCCGGCTGGCGTAGCTCATCTCGCAGGTCACGGTGGCGCCCCCGTCCATGCCCAGCATCACGGTGGCGACGTCTTCCCCGCGGATGCCGCGACTGGCCTGGCAGGTGCGGCAGAAGAGGGTGCGGGCCTCGCCGAAGAGGAAGCGGGCGGCGTCGAGGATGTGGCTGCCGATGTCGGCCAGGATGAACTGCTCAAGCTCGCGGAGGAACGGCTGGTTGTCGAATACCGGGAAGCTGCACGAATAGGTAACGCGGGCGCGGAAGCATCGGCCCAGGTCCCCGGCGTCCAGGGCCGCCTTGAACTGCCGCAGCGGGTGCTGCCAGCGCCAGTTCTCGTTGATCAGCAGCGGGATGCCGGCCGCGCGGGCCTGGTCCAGCATGCGCTGCGCGACGGGCAGATTGGGGGCCATCGGCTTTTGGCAGACGGCCGGGACACGGTGCTTGGCCGCCAGCTCAACGTACCGGGCGTGCGTGTCCACGTCGGTGATGATGTCCACGAAGTCCGGCTTGACCTTGCGGAGCATCTCCTCGGGGTCCTCGAACACCTGCGGCACGCCGAACCGCTGGGCGATGGCACGGGCCTTGGAGGCGGTGCGGTTCCACACCGCTGCCGGCTCGACGCCCTCCAGCTCCCGCCAACCCGCCATCTGGAATTGCGACCAGAACCCGCACCCGATCACCGCAAAGCGCAGGGGCTTCATCCTGTTTCTCCCGCAAGTGGCCGGCAGGAATAGCGGCCGGCGCCTAGATTGGCACTAACCTAAAGGGACGCGCCGCATCGGTCAAGTCCGCAGTGGGTGCGCATTGGGCCACGGGCCTGCTGGCCCAAGGGCAGCAGCGGCTGCTTAGCCGCCGGGAGGATCGCCAGACCGGGCTGGATGAATCGTTCTTGGGGAGTTCCTTCCGCTGCGCTCCGGAACCTCCCCAAGAGTCATGAAAGTGTTACTTATGTTCCGGGACTAAAGTGTTACCTATGTTCCCTGTTGCTCATGCCTGCGACATCGGCCCAGGCGGGCCGGACCGGTCCGCCGGCGCTTGCGCCGCCTGGCGCTGACGCTCCCGGCGCAACCCTAGCAGCACCCTCAGCCCGGACACAAACAGGAAGATGACGGCCGCCAGCACCGCCCCGCCTACGGCACTGAAGAGCATCAGCCAGCCGGTGTTGATCCGAACGGGCTTGCCGTAGAAGGACAGATCGGCGCTTAGGCTCCACTGCAACAGCAGCAACACCAGCACCGCCGCCAGAATCAGCCCGCCGGGGATCACCTTGAAGTACGCGCTAACTGTTCGCCAGGCAGCCATCTCTAACCCTCTTGCTGTAGTCGCCCGCAGGCGTCGACGACGGCCTAGCCGCCGTGCAGCCATTGGCCATAGAAGCCTAGGAACTCCATCAGCCCATCATGGAAGACCATTACCACCGCGGTCCCCACCGCCAGCCAGGGCCCGTACGGCAGCTCGCGCTGCCCCCGCCCCAGCCACAGGTACAGCGCCCACAGCAGCCCGAAGAACGGGGCCACGAAGAACGCCAGCGTCGGCACGACCCAGCCGGTCACCGCTCCCACCGCGCTCATCAGGTGCACGTCCCCCCTCCCCATGGCCTCCTTGCCGAAGGCCAGCGTGCCCAGGATCCTCACCGTCCAGATCAGCCCGCCGCCCACCACGAACCCCCAGGCCGATCCCAGCAGCCCCGCCAGGTGCCGTCCGGCTCCGGTCCCCTGCGGGGACGCCCACCGGGCCCACGGTTGGCCGATGGCTGGAACCCACCGGACGGCCAGCCACGCGCCGACTCCCAAGACCATCGCCGGCAGCAGCAGCGCCAGCTCGCGGAGTATCTCGCGGCGGGGGTCCACCCCGTGCGCACGAGTAAACGCCACCGCGGTGATGCGGCCGGCTTGGTCGGGCGACGCCTTCCGGCTACCGCCCTTGTCGATCGCGACGCGCTCGCGAGCATCGACGAAGCTGTCCTGAATCAGCCCGTGGCGGCGCAAGAGCATCGCGACCGCCAGACCCGCCAGCGCCCCGACGGCCGCGGCGCCGACGGCGGGGGACACCGTCGGCATGAACGGGTGCGGATCAGCCGCCGCTGACACCGCGCCGATCGCCGCCGCCACCCAGCAAACCTCCAGCGGCACGATCCAGTGCTCCACGTCCACGGCGGAGCAGGCCAGCAGCCCGGCCAACAGCGCCGCGTGGGCCACAAACATCGGCCAGGCGTCCAGCAAGCCGCCCGCGCCGTCGCGCAGATCGAGCACGAAATACACCGCGTACAGCCCGGCCACCAGCAGCGCCGTCGCCAGCTCGATGATCGCGTACCGCGGCGAGATGGGCGCCTTGCAGAACCGGCACCGCCCCCGCAGCGCCAGATAGCTGACCAGCGGGATGTTGTCGTACCAGTGGATGGCTCGGCCGCAACGAGGGCAGTGCGAACCCGGAAACACAATGCTCTGGCCGCGGGGCACGCGGTAGATCACCACGTTCAGAAAGCTGCCCACGCAGCTACCCACAACCAGCAGAAAGATCAGCCAAACCCAATCCATGCTCTGGCCCGTTGGTCCCGGCCCCGCTCAAGCACCATCCCTGCGTCGTCGCGCGGCCGCCGGGCGGCCGTCTAGGCCTTGCCCCGGCCCCGCATCTGTAGGCCGAACAGCCGGATAAAGCCGGTCGCGTCGGAGGGCGTGTACTCGCTGCCCATGGTGAAGCTGGCCAGCTTGCCCGAATAGAGGCTATTGGGGCTGGTGATGCCCGCGGCCGTCGCGCGGCCCTTGAAGCACTTGACCCGCGCCGAACCGGTCACGTTGCGCTGCGTCGAGGCCACGAACGCATCCAGCGCCTTGCGCAGGCAGCAGAACCACTGGCCGTAGTACACCATTTCGGCATACTTCAGCGCTACCTGCTGCTTGTAGTGCAGCGTCTCGCGGTCCAGCGTGATGCTCTCCAGCGCCCGGTGCGCCTCGTAGAGGATCGTCCCGCCGGGCGTCTCGTAGACCCCGCGCGACTTGATGCCCACCAGGCGGTTCTCCACCAGGTCCACCTGCCCCACCGCGTGCTTGCCGCCCAGGGCGTTGAGCTTGGCCACCAGCTCGTGCCCGCTTAGGCGCACGCCGTCGAGGGCCGTCGGCACGCCGGCCTTAAAGTCGATCTGAACATACGCCGGCTGGGCGGGAGCCTTCGACACCGGCACGCTCATCACCCACAGGTCGTCCCGCGGCTCGTTGGCCGGGTCCTCCAGGTCGGCGCCCTCGTGGCTGATGTGCCAGAGGTTCCGGTCCCGCGAGTAAATCTTCTTTGTGCTCTGCGCGATCGGGATGTTCCGCGCCTGGGCGTACTGGATAGCCGCCTCGCGGCTGGTCAGCTCGAAGCGGGGGTCTTTCCACGGCGAGATGATCTTAAGCCGCGGCGCCAAGGCCATGTACGTCAGCTCGAACCGCACCTGGTCGTTGCCCTTGCCGGTGGCCCCGTGCGCCACCGCGTCGGCCTTCTCGCGCAGGGCCACGTCCACCTGCGTCTTGGCGATCAGCGGCCGGGCGATCGACGTGCCCAGCAGGTACAGATGCTCGTACGCCGCCCCCGCCGCCAGCAGCTTGAAGCAGTACTGCTCGGCGAATTCCCGCTTGACGTCGACCACGACGCACTTGTCGGCGCCGCTGGCTAGGGCCTTGGCCTCGATGCCCTCCAGCTCGCCGGCGCCCTGGCCCAGGTCCGCGGCCATGGCGATGACCGGGCAGCCGTACGTCTCCTTGAGCCACGGCAGGATCACCGATGTGTCCAGCCCGCCCGAGTACGCCAGCACGATCTTCTTGACGTTCTTAGCCATGGGGCAAGACTCCCGCGCCCTGACAAACCAGCCATTGTAACCGCCCCGCCCGAGGCCGCCAGCGTTTTCGTCGTTTGCGGTGTCGGCGGCGCGGGGTGGAATCAGCGGGGTAGGCGGGCATTCTGGCCCGACTCGGCAAGAGGCAGGGGCAAGATGCCCCCGCGACGCACGGGCGAGACGCCCGTGCCCGTGTTACAGACTCGCGCGATCGTCCAGGCGCGGGTCCTCGACCGGCTCGCCGGTATGCAGCTTGCCCGCCAGCACATCATCCCGGAAGCGCTTCATCGGGTCGTAGAATTCCTGGTCGCCGTTGGCCTCGTTCATCATCATCCCCGCGCGGTTCTGGCGCAGTTGGCCGGCGATCACCCCATCCGGCGTGATGAACACGCTGGGCCAGCGGCTGTAGCGGGCCGAGCTGTTGGGCGCCGAGATCCACATGCCATTGTGCGCGGCGTCGGCTTGGAGCGTCTGGCGCATGATCTTTCCGTGCACCCCAGGCCCGTCGTAGCGGGCGTTGTGGAAACTCTGAAACACCACCCGCACGCCCTGCCGGTAAAGCCGGCGGTAGAGTTCCGGGAACCGCAGGTCAAAACAGATCAGCAGCCCGCACGTCCAGCCCTTCAGCTCGAACGTGACGAAATGGTCGCCCGGGGTGTACACCCGCAGGTCGCTCTCGGTGCAGAATCGCTTGTCGTAGCGGTCGCGGACCGTCCCGTCCGGGCCGATCAGATACAGGCAGTTGGTCGGCTTGTGCGGCGGCGTCAGCGGGTGCGAACTGCCCAGCGCCACCCACACCCCCAGGCGAGCCGCCTCTTGGCAAATCTCCCGCCCCGCCTGCCGCACCGCCTCCCAGTTTATCTGTTCGAGCGCCGGGGCGTCATCCTGGGTCAGATAGCCCGTCAGCGCCGCCTCGTGGAAGTGCACCACGTCAGCCCCTTGCTGGACGGCCTTCTGCATGTAGCGGCGGATGACGGCCGCGTTGTGGCGCGGGTCGTAGGTCTCGGCGAACTGGACCGTCGCAATACGAAGCAGCTCAGGCATCCCAGCGGACTCCTAGTCTCTGCCGGCCAGGGCCTTCAGCGTCACCTCGCGCATCAGTTGGCGGGGCGCCGGCCGGCTATGCCATATTTCAAACTGCGCCACGGCCTGGTTGACGAACATCTCCAGGCCGCTGATCGCGGCGACGCCCGCCGCCTCCGCCAGCCCCAACAGCCGCGTGCGCAGCGGGGTGTAGATTGCGTCGAACACTGCCTCCACGCCGGGGGGGATAGCCTCCAGAGGCGATTGCTCCGCGTGCGGGTGCATCCCAATGGGCGTGCAGTTGATGATGATCCTCGCCTCGAGCTGGTGGCGCCGGTCCCACGGGTAGTGGCGGGCGCCGAACTCCGTCGCCAAGTCCGCGGCCCGTTGGGGATTGCGATTGTATATGGCCACCTCCGCGCCGTGATGGCGAAAACCCGCCACCACCGCCCGCGCCGCGCCCCCGGCCCCCAGCACGGCCACCGCCTGCCCCGCCAGATCGCCGCGTGTGATGCCCATGCCCTCGCACAGGGCCTCCAGGGCGGCCAGGTAGTCGGTGTTGTCGCCGCGCATCGAACCGTCGGGGTGGAGGGTGACCGTGTTGACGGCCCCGATCCGCCGCGCCAACTCGTCGCAATGCGGCGCGCCGACATACCGCAACGCATTCTCCTTGTGGGGGATCGTCACGCTCAGGCCGCGCCAGTCCAGCCACGGCCGCGCCCGCAAGGCGTCCATGAACCGCGCGAAGGCGTCATACCCGGCCTGAACCAGGACGGGCACGTACACGCCGTCGAGGCCCGCCGCCCCCATTGCTGCGTTGTGGATCGCCGGGCTGATTGAGTGGGCCACCGGGCAGCCGACCACGCCAAACACAGCCGTGGCGGGGCTGAGGCCGTCCCAGCGGTACAGCGACTTCATCTGCTCCAGCGTGGGCTGACCCGGGGCCGAGCCGCCGTACTCATCCAGCGCGGCAAACGTGCCCCACGCCCCCGCCTTGCGGGCCAGCACCCGGCTGATCAGCCCCGCCTCGCCCATCGCCAGCACAATGGCGGGCTTGGGGCAATCCCGCACGGCGTCCAGCGCCGCCAGGGCCTCCGCCGGATCGGCCGTGGCAAAGGCGATCTTCACGACTTGGGCCCCCTGGCCGGCCAGTTGCCGGGCCAGGCCCGCCAAGTCCGACGGGCAGCCCCTGAAGTCGTGGTGGCTGACAATCAGATTCCTCGCCAGCCGCGCCGGCGGGTGCTCAAGGTCGTCCTCGAGATCAACCATCGCGGCGAAGGGCGCTGATATCGCAACCGTCCCCAGGCGCTCGGCCTCGAACCCGCCATATCGTCCGCCCTGCCGCGCCGGACGAATCGTCAAGATCAGCGGAAGCCGGCGGTTGTCGCGGAAGAACCCGACCACGTCGGTCCGCGAGGGCATCGGGTCCAGGAAGTCGACGCGAACCTCCGCCATGTCCGCCCCGCCGGCCGCGGCGCGCGCAAGCTGCTGGCGCATGCCCTCCAGCGTGGGGGCCGTCAGCGGGCAGATCAGCTTGGTCGGCTGCGCCTGGGCCATGGCGGGCGATGATAACACACCGCCCGCCCGCGTCCATCAGTCGCTGTCCTAG